>Ga0116157_10000264_pt1 | contig 57851 bp, 42 predicted proteins | sample AD_UKC048_MetaG_FD_89882 | JGI IMG/M metagenome (GOLD analysis project Ga0116157, IMG submission 89882) | Active sludge microbial communities of municipal wastewater-treating anaerobic digesters from USA - AD_UKC048_MetaG | ecosystem: Engineered > Bioreactor > Anaerobic > Digestate | place: USA... | reverse complement strand
CGTATGTCGCCGCGACGAATGTGAACGCGCCTATCGACATCACGGGCACCAAAGTGGCTGGTTACGAGCTTGGACAGCTCGAAGCAACACCCAAGATGAGCAATCTCGGCTCGCTTTTCGGCAGAGTCACCCGAACCGACGGCACCCCGTATGCGAACTTCAGCTTCCAGCTGATGTATGCGGTTTCCGGTGATCCCGGAGCCAAAATCGAAAAGAAGGACATCATCACCACCGATGGCCAGGGATATTTTCCGCAACTCGATCTCGAACCGGGGAAATACTATGCGACGGAAGTCAGTGCGTATCCCGAAGCTCGCACCATCGGCAACTCTCTTGTGTACGTCATCGTAGGAAAAACGTTTTCAACGGCAATGGTCACTGTCGGCGAAACGTCCCCGATGGATTTCACCGTCTCGGACACCCTTACGACGCTTCTGGCCCCCGTGCTGAAATCTCCGGCCAACCTCGCCTCCTATTCCATGTATGACACGGTCGGCTTCACTTGGGCCGGCGTCGACAAAGCCACCAGTTACATTCTTCAGGTCAAAACCGCACCCACGACGATCCGAGCGGGCGGCATCGATCCCTATCAGCTCACGAAATCCATTGCAGCACCCATGCCCGGTCAGGATATCACTGCAACAGCAAACTTCAACAGCGTTCCTCTAGGTATCGGGTATTACATCTGGCAGGTGGGCGCCGTCGACAGCACGACGGGGAATCCGGTGTGGTCTCCCGGACAAACATTCACCATCCGGCCCCTTGTGCAAGACCTTTCACCGAATGGGAAGCTCGCTCCCCTCGGGGCATCGCCCACCGTCTTCCTCACGTGGCCGAAAGACCCGAACTGTTCTCACGTCGTCATCGAAGTCTTCGATGAAGCCACCGGCGCCCTGCTTGCATTCGACAAAGCAGGCCCAACCGCTGTCGCGAACAACACGGATCATTACGACATTATCTACGACGGGTGGGTCGGCAATGACCTTCGCTGGCCGACCGGGAAGAAGTGGCGCTGGCATGTGAAGTATTACTATAGCGGCTCAAATATTGTCATCACCAGTGAAGATGCTCATATCGAATTCGTCGCGAATTGATTCATAGACCGATAAGAAAAACGCCCGGCTTCGGCCGGGCGTTTTTCTTTCTCGCTTTAGCTGAAAGCGACCATTTCGATTTCGACGAGGGAGTCTTTGGGGAGTTTCGAGACCTGGATGCAGGAGCGGGCGGGGGGCTCTTTCGCGAAACGCTTTGCGTAGATCTCGTTGACGGTGGCGAAGTGGGCGAGATCGACGAGGAAGATCGTGGTTTTGACGACCTTCGCGAAGCCGGTGCCGGCGGCAGTGAGGACGGCTTCGAGGTTCTTCATGACCTGTTCGGTCTGGCCCGCGATCTCCGTCGCTTCGATCTTTCCGGAAGCCGGGACGATCGGGATCTGGCCCGAAGTGAACACGAACCCGCCGGCCTTGATGGCCTGGGAATACGGCCCGATCGCGGCTGGGGCCTTCTCCGTGGAAACAACCTGTCGTGACATGAGTGAAGATCTCCTTTTCAACGAATGGTAACGATGACAACGGACCACAGAGACACGGAGACACCGAGAAGGTCTTTTAACACTCATAGCTCCCGTAATTCTCTGTGCCTCCGTGGTTCAATCTCCCAGGGCGAATGATGGCACTTGTAAAACGAAGCGTCAAGAGACGGGCGATTTGTTCCGATAGGGGCGATAACCCGTTTCCGTACCGGAAACCGGCGGCGCGGTTTGCCCTGCGAGCCGCGTCGGATGTAGAATGTCATGAATGGAGGGCCACCGACCCATGATCCTCAACCGTCGCTGGGTGAAACTGCTATCCCTGGCCGCGCTCCTGTTCCAGGCCGATCCCGCGCCCGCGATCCAGGAAATCAAGGAGACGATGATCGTCACGAAGACGATGCACGAGTCTCTCGAGATGTGCAAGACGCTCCTCAAGACCGCGCATTTCATGGCCGAAGAGGCCCATCCCTTCACGCATCCCCGGCACCAGGCCCGGTACCGGTTCGCGCCCTCCGACAAGAAGGCGCGCGCGGTGCTCAACTCGTCCCGGGGCCTCGCCTCGCGGTTCCATCTGCTGATGGGCGTCCTGTGCCAGATTCCGATGCCCACCCGCGACACCATCATGAAAGCCGGCCTCACCTCGGCCGACAACCTCTCCTCCTACGCCAAACGCGCCCTGCGAGCCATCAAGGACGGGAATCACGCCCTGTATCTCGCATCGGCTCAGGGCATCGAAAAGGAAGCCTTCGCCGTCGAACAGATCCTCAAGGATCTCGAAGACGCCGTCAATGAATCCATCAGGGAAAGCGACGCACGCAAAGAAGATCTGTGAGCGTCCGAGGAGGTCGCATGGTTCCCTTCCGCCCCGCCGCCCATCGTTTCGCGGCTCTGCTACTCACGCTGCTTCCCGCGGCCGGGCCGGCCATCGCGGCTCCCGAGACCGCTTCCCCCCCTGCCGTCGTGCAGTCTTCCGGGGTGACGACCTCGAAGCAGCTCGCCCGTGAGCTGATCCGCGACGGGTTGAACAGCCTGCTGCTCGAACAGAACCAGAAGGCCGAAGAGGCCTTCCTGAAAGCGAAGACGCTGGATCCCTACTCGGAGGAGGCGTACAACTTCCTCGGTCTTCTGTATCTGCAGCAGAACCTCCCCCAGAAAGCCGAGGACATGCTGCGGCGCGCGATCGCGATCGAGCCGATGTATGCCGAGGCCCTGCGCAACCTGGGCAAGCTGTATCTGCAGCAGGAGCGGTATGGGGAAGCGGCGACCTACCTGCACCGGACGCTCGCGGTCGACAAGAACCAGCCCTACACCTCGTATCTGCTCGGGATGGCCCTGTATTTCGACGGGAAGCCGGAGCAGGCCGTCAAGGCTTACGAGGATGCGTTCGAGCTCGACGCGAATCTGCCCCCCGAGGCTCATTACAACCTCGGCGTGGCCTACCATGAGACCTCACGGTATCTCGACGCCGTGCGGGAGTATGAAGCCGTGCTGCGATCGGATCCCGAGCACGTGAACGCCCTCAACAACCTGGGCCTCGTCTACTCGGTGATCGGGGAAAAGGACCGCGCGATCGAGCTGTTCAACCGGGTTCTCGCGATCGAGCCGTCGAACGCGAAGGCGCGGATCAATCTCGGCAACGTGTATCTCGGGACGAAGGATCTGGTCGAGGCGGAGAAGATCTACCGCAGCGCGATCGCGACGGACCAGGCGGACATCAGCCCCCAGTTGAATCTCGGGGTCGTCTACTTCGAGAAAGGGGATTTCGACCAGGCCCGGCGCGAGTGGGAAGCGCTGCTGGAGCGGGATCCGAACAACCTGCGGGTTCTGTCGGTGATGGGCTCGGCTTTTCTCGAGAAAAAGAAATACGACGATGCGATCCGGGTATTCGGGCGGATGGTCGAGCTGATGCCGGACAACGGCAGCCTGGCGAACACGCTCGGCTACCTGCTGGCGGACCAGAATCGTGAGCTGGAGCGGGCCGGCAAGCTCATCGACCGGGCGATCGAGCTCGACAAGCCGAACCGGGCGACGTATCTGGATTCGCTCGCCTGGGTGCGGTACCGGCAGGGGAAGCTCGAAGAGGCCCGCAATCTCCAGGAAAAGGCGCTCAGCATCTTCCGGATCTCGCACGAGCCCATCTCGAGCGAGGTGCATCTGCACATGGGCCGCATCTACGAGAAGCTGTCGAAGAAGGAGCTGGCGGCCGGAGCGTATGAGAATGCCGTGAAGAGCGGCACGGATCCCGAGATCGTCCGGCTCGCCTCGGAAAGCCTCGCCACCCTCGGCCAGAAGCCATGACCGGGGAGCCCTCGGGCACGGGCAGGCCGCTGGCTCTGGCGGTTTTCGCCTGGGCCGCCTGCTTTCTGGGGGCGTTGGCGGCAGGTCCCGCCCTGCCGGCCTGGTCGCGCACCACGGCGCTTTTTCTGTCGGCGGCGGCGCTCGTTGCCCTGTCGATCGGCATCGTGGCCGCCGGAACCCGGCTGCGGTGGCACCGAACGGCGTATCTTGCGGCGGGCGCGGTCGGCCTCGTGCTGGTCGTACTCCTGGCAAAGCCTCTCGTCGCGCGGGGCCGGGTGATCGATCGCGCATCCGCTGCGCCGGGAGCGGTTGCCCTGGCCTCGGTCGCCCACGCCGTGACGCCGGTCGCGCTGGGCAGCGACGGCATGGTCCAGTTTCGCAATGCCGTGTACGGCGCCATTTCGGACCATCTCGAGGCGGGCGCTCCCGAGCCGCCCGCCGGCATCCTGGCCCTTGCCCTCGCCCAGCTCCTGCTCGCGGCGGGAGTCGGGCTCTGGATCGGCACCGGCATCGACGAACCGGCGCATCTCATTCCGATCGCGCTGGTGGCCACGTTTGCCGACATCTGGAGCGTTTCGGCCGGCGCCACGGCGGTGATCATCCGGAGCGAGCAGATCCATTATTTTCTGCTCCGGTTCCCGCTGCTGGGAGGGCCTGAGCCGGCGATTCCCTTCCTCATCGGGTTGACGGATTTCCTGTTTTTTGGCATTTTCTACCAGGCAGCCCTCCGATTCGATCTCGGTGGCCGCCGGAATCTCGTCCTGCTTGCGGCGTCCTTCGTGATCGCCGTCTCGAGCGCTTTGCTGGCCGGAATCGGACTTCCCGTCCTCCCCTTCATGGGCCTGCTGTTCGTGGCCGGCAACTGGGGCCGCCTCCAGATGAAACGGGAGGATCTGAAGCAGACGGTGCTGTTTCTGGCAGGGATTCTTCTGGTCTTTCTCGCGGTCACCCATCTGCTTCCGCTCCTGCGCGGCCGACCCGGCTGACGCGCATCACCACCACTCTCGAGAGGAGTTTCCATGTACTCGTTTTACAAAATGCACGGTCTCGGCAATCACTTCGTGTTTTTCGATGAAATGGGTCAGGACTGTTCGAGGCTGAAAAAGCCCCGTATCATCCAGCTTCTCTGCGATCAGCGGCGCGGCATCGGCGCCGACGGGGTGATCTTCATCACCGACCCCCGCGATCCGAAGCACCACTGCCGGATGCAGATGTTCAACATCGACGGCACCGAGGCCGAGATGTGCGGAAACGCGATCCGCGGCGTCGCCCACCTGTTCCGGACCCACTGTCTCGGCATCGAGCCGGTTCTGATCGAAACCGGCGGCGGCCTGCGGGAAGTGCGGTCGGAAGGCGCAAAGGACGGCACGGCATACTACCGGGTCGAAATGGGGCCGGCGACGTTCGACCTCATCCCGACGGGCGAGCTGGTTCCGGAGAAGGCGCGCAAACCTCTCGACTGGGAGGGGGAGCGTCTCGATCCGATCTACGTCAACGTCGGCAATCCCCACGCGGTGCTGTTCGTCAGCAAGCCCTGGGGCGAGGACGAGATGGTGCGGGTCGGAGCTTGGCTCGAGACGCATGCGAACCATCCGCGCCGGATCAACGTCGAGTTCGTGGAGGTCCTCTCGCCGCATGAAGTGCGCGTGCACGTCTGGGAACGCGGCTGCGGCATGACGCAGGCCTGCGGAACGGGCGCCACGGCCGTCACGGCGGCCGGGATCAAGGCCGGCAAGCTCCAGTCGCCGGTGACGGTGCACATGCCGGGCGGGGATCTCTCGATCTCCCAGGAAAAAAACGGTACGTTATATATGGCCGGCCCCATCCAGGAAGTGGCGGCGGGACGCCTGAGCGGCGCGTTCCTGCACACGCTCCAGGCCCTGGGCTGAGAGGGATCGCCAGCGACGGGCTCCTGCTGAATGCAGGTGCGGAGCTGTCGTATCATCCGGGCCATCGGCGGATCGGTTTCCGATGTCCGGTGAGCCGGCGCGGTTCGTGATGTTCGGAAGAGGTGTGATATGAGAGGCCGGAACGGATTCGGCGGCGTGGTTGCGGCACTGGTCACCGCGTGGTTCCTGGCGGCGGGAACGATGCCGGCGCGGGCGATCGTACGCCAGACGGCGGTTGCGGACCAGTTCTATCCCGGCGATCCGGTCCGGCTCGAGCGCACGCTCGACGAGCTGTTTGCCGCTGCCGGGACGGTTCCCGCCGTCGCAACCTCATCGAAGCTGGTCGGTCTGATCGTTCCCCATGCGGGGTATCCGTATTCCGGGAAAACCGCCGCAAAAGCGTTCGGCACGATCGCCGGGCAGGTATTCGATAGGATATATATCATGGGCGTCGATCACCGGTCGGGCGCTCCGACGATCTCGGCCTGGCCGGACGGGGCCTATGACACGCCTCTCGGGCCGGTTCCCGTCGACGCCAGCGCGACGTTCGGGCTGCTGGAGGCGGGGATCTGCGTTCCCGATCCGGCCCAGCATGCCGAGGAGCACTCGATCGAGGTCGTGCTGCCGTTTTACATCAGGGCGGTCGGACTGCGGCCGGCCGTGTTCCTGAGCATCGGCGGCGGGCCTTCCAACGGGCGTCTGCTCGGCCGGGAGCTTCAGCGACAACTCACGGGATTCCCGGGAAGATCGCTTCTGATCGCTTCCTGCGACTGGTCGCATTACCATCCCGCCACGGCGGCGGCGGCGCTGGATGCACGGGGCCTCGAATCCGTGCGGGCGCTGGATCCCGACGGTCTTGTCGGGGCCTGCGAAACGGGCGCAACGGAGCTGTGCGGGCTGAGCGGGGTCACGGCCCTGCTCGAGGTGATGAAGGCGGCATCGGCGCGTGTGACGGTGCTCGAACGGACCGACTCGGGCGAAGCGACCGGGGACCGGGATCATGTGGTGGGATACGCCGCCGTCGTCTTCGAGGCGGCGGCAGGTCTGCCGGGAGAAAGGGCCGAGAGACGCCCTTCCCCGAAACCGGAACGAACGGAGGATCGGATGAACGCCTTTCACAAGGAAGCCCTCACGGCGGTGCGAACGACGCTCGAGGCGGTTCTGAACGGGAAGCCGAAGCCCGTCCTGGAGCTGAAGGATCCGCGTTTCGGCGAGAAATGCGGGGTGTTCGTGACGCTCAAGGTGGCGGGCGAACTGCGCGGCTGCATCGGTCTCATCGAGGGCCGGGAGGCTCTGGCGAGCGGCATCCAGGAGATGGCGATCGCCGCGGCGACGGAGGATCCCCGCTTCGAACCGGTCGAGGCGGCCGAGCTGTCGAAGATCGACATCGAGATCTCGGTTCTTTCCCCGATGATTCCGGTGACGAAGCTGGAGGAGATCGAGGTCGGCCGCGACGGGCTGCTGCTGCGGAAGTATCCGGGATCGGGACTGCTTCTGCCGCAGGTACCGACCGAGTACGGCTGGGATCGCGACACGTTCCTGAATCATCTGTGCCTCAAGGCGGGTCTGCCGCCCGGCAGCCATCTCGGGCCAGACGGGAAGAGCCTCGCACCGGATGCGAAATTGTGGCGGTTCACGGCCGAAGTGTTCGGGGAAAAGCCCGAGTAGTGGACGCTTTCCCTGTTGTCTGCTAGACTGGAGAGTACATGAGGCATCCGGCTGCCCGTAGCGAATGGCAGCGGAAAGGAGAGTGACCATGAATCGCCGGGGTTTTGCGTACATCCTCGCCGTCCTGATTCTCGGTCTTCTCGCGTTCATGGGGCTGTTTCTGAAGCAGACGACGAGCACCGAGTACACCCACGCGGCGTATTCGGTGTATGCGACGATGGCCCAGCAGCTTGCCGAAGCCGCCGCCGACGAGGCGTTCGTGCAGATCGGCAAGCTGTTCCGGGATGGATCCGCCGACGGGAAGAAAGGGCCGCTGCTGCGGCAGCTTTCGACGTCAGATTACCGCGAAAAGGGCGGCACGACGGGATTGAACCCGACGCTTCTGGATGTGCCTCCCTCGTTCAAGAACTACGTGAACCAGACGAACGCCCTGATCTCGTTGCACATGACCCGGGCCGGGTTCGAGATCGAAAATGTTCAGCCGCGCATCACGGACTGCCGGCCGATCGACCACCGGCCGCTGACGAAGGCGGAGTGCATGTTCATCCCGAAGGACCGGGCCGATCAGCCGTTCGACACGACGATGTCGCGTGATTTTTACCTGAGCATCGGGTTCGACGTGACGGTCGCCGTGACGAGCGGCCTGAAAAAGAGCCGGTTTTTCTTCCAGATCACCCGCGATATGAAAGTGATCAATGTCGGGCCGATCGGCCGCAACTACACGATGTTCAGCTGCCTCGGCGTCGATCCGCGTGACCCGAGCGAGGTCGCGAACGATCTGTCGCGGGGTGACGGCCGGCTGGTGCTGTGGAACCACCCGTACCAGTCGCGCGTCTACATCCACGGCCCCGCCGTGATCGGCCTCGAGAACCCGGACACGAACCCGGCCTCGGCCGACAAGGGCGAACAGTATGGCGCCTTCATGCAGACCAGCCCCGATGGCAAACCGGGCTTCAATCTGGCCTTCCAGTATTCTGATACATATAATGGACTATCTTATCTCCCCTTCCCTGCCCGCTCCCTCTGGGAAGGACGGGATTACAGTTACTGGAACAACCTGGACAACACGAAAAAAGACCTCGAAACGATGACCGAAAACGAAAAGAAGATGTTCGAGCACAACACCTACAAGAAAGGCTACCTCCCGCAGCGGGAGAAAACCTACTGGGCCGATCTGGGCAAGTTCCTCACGACGGGCATCAGCGAGCTGCAGAAAGAGTACGTGCGGGGAACGCGGAAGAAGCAGACGTTCTTCCCGGCCGGTCCGTTCTGCCGTTTCCCCTGGAAATACGTCCCCGCGCGCCGCAGAGCCGCCTATGCCCCGAACCAGGTGGAAGACACGTGGCCGAATCCCGACCCCGACCTGCGGATCGAGCACAGAAGTCTTCTCAACAGCACCGAGCTCGACGAGCAGACGAAGATCTACGGCGAAGTGCGCCACTTCATCATCCGCAATGCGGGCGGCATCCGCATTCTCGACACGACGAACAATTATCCCCGGCTCGAGATGCCGGAGTTCAGCCTCAACTACGGGAACTTCCGGGATGCCGAGGGCCTGTTCGACGCGATCTGGAGCGGGGTCAAAGATCTCGCGGTCGGCGCCTGGCGGAACATCTCGACCCCGGCGAAACTGCTGTGGCACGGCGGAAGCGCCCTGGTCGGCATCGTCATCAAGCCCCAGGATCCGAAGGCACCGGCGGCGATGAACGACACGGATCTGCGCAACTTCTACCCGACCAACTTCAAGTTTTTCTACAAGGCCGCGACGCACAAATGCAAGAATGTCGGCGAGATCCCGAAAGACAAGGACGGCATCTGGCTTCTCGAAGGTCTGTACTGGCTCGACACGTTCGAGACGACGGGCAATGTCGTCTACAAGGGAAAGGGCATGATCTTCGTCGGGGACAACTTCAAGCCGGCCGTGATCCGGGGCAACATCATCGCCTACCGGAATCCCGACGGCACCCGGAGCGACAGCCACCTGACGATCGCCTATCACCCCTTCAACAGCAACGGCACCCAGCCGGATCTCAACCAATGCCAGCTCGTCATCGAGGGCAAGGGCAAGCTGATCGAGGCCTCGATCTACTCGCTGGCCGGCCTGCGGACCACCGGGGGTTCGATGACCGAACAGGATTTCCGCGACTGCGGCATGGCCCCGGAGGACACGCCGGCGAAGTGGAACACCACGCTCAAACTGCCGACCCTTCGCGAAAAGGTCGTGGCCATCTACGGCAATTACGTGAACTTCTACATGAAGAAGGCCCGTATCGACGGGGATCTCTGGATATTCCACGATATAAACAATCCAATGTATTTCAAGCACGACACGAGCACCAACAACTGGATGATCAAGCAGACGTATGACGAGGCGGACGAGATCGCGGCGCACGCCGTGGTCATGAGCCCCCGCATCCAGCACATGCACTTCTCCGGAGCGGCCCAGTGACCCGACCCGACCCCACCCGTTTCCGCAGAGCCGGCGCGGCGTTTTCCACGCCGGAGCTGCTGATGACGATCCTGATCTTCTCGTTCGGCCTGCTGCCGCTGATCGTCCTGTTCCAGAGCAGCCACAAATCGACGGCCCAGGCGAAGAACCTGATGATCGCCCAGAGCCTCGGCCGCACCTTCATCGACGAGATCCGGAGTCTCGGCTTTGAGGGGGTCCGGCGCGAACTCGACGATCCGACGTTCGATCTCTTCCATGACTGGAAGCAGGTCCGGGGCAAGATGGTCGCGGGTGATGAGAATGCGATCGAGTGGCCGTCGTATTACGAGCGGTTCGAGACGAAGATCGAGGCAAGCCCCGATGACGAGTCGGATCCGACGAAATACCGCATCGAGATGGAAGTGCGCTGGCGCGAGCCCGACCGCACGTTCAGCCTCGGTTTCGGCACGGTGGTGGTGGATTATGCGACGAACTGAGCCGTCCCTGGTGCGCAACGGATTCACCCTCGTCGAGATGATGGTGACCGTCGTGATCATCACGTTTCTGATGGGGTATGCCTGGAAAATCTACTTCAGCGGCCGGGAAACGATGCGGTACAACGTTTCGATGAGCCAGATGCAGGCCGAGGCCCGGTGGTTCTTCGACCAGATCAGCCGGGATGTGGCCGCCTGTTACCGTTTCTACGCCGTCAATCCCGACGAAAAAAAGCTCGGCATGTATTGCTTTCAGTATACAAGAACCCCCCTCGACTACGTGTTCTACAGCGACAGCGCGGGGGGAGCGGCCATTCCCGTAGGCGATCAGCAGATCGACGTGCTGAAAGTCGAGTACACGTTCACGCCGGACGGCAAGGTGAAGCGCACCCAGACGCCCGGAAAGCTGAAGTTCCAGTCCGCCAATCCCACCTTCACCCAGGGGCCGGCCGCCCAATATACCGGCACCGAGAACGAGGCACGCGAAAAGGTCCTGCTCGAGAACATCGCCGACTTCGTGTACCGGCCCTACACGCAGGAGTTCAAGCCCAACCCCACGGCCGGCGAGAGCGCGGTGAAGGTGACGCCGGTCACCGGCACGAGCGCCTCTTCGACGGTGTTCATCGCCCTGCGCATCCACAGTAAGATCGACGAGAAGCATTCGGAACGGCGTGACGAGGAGCTGGATATCGTCGCCAAGCTGTACAGCCGGGTCAAACTGGCCGATGCGATGTATCCGGGCATCTTTTGCAGCACCGACGCGGACGGCAGGTTCTGAACCATGGAACCGAAACGCTGGCCTGTCATCATCATCACCATCGTGCTCCTTGGGCTGATCTACAACTTCCTCAGCACGATCTTCCGGTCGAACATCAAGCGGTTCTCGCACGACCGGATCTACGTCGACTACTCGACCTACAAGAAGTCCTCCCGGGGAAGCACCGAGCCGCAGTATCGTTCCTCCTCCGTCATCTCGCACCAGGTCTCGCTTGCCGACCGGTCGATCGATGTCGGGCGCGTCGAGGCGGCGATGGATGCCTTCTCCGCGAATCTCGCCCTGTCGCTCTCGAAGCAGGAGCTTCCCTCCGGCAACCAGCCTCTCCGGGATGCCGCCTACGAGGAAGCCAAGAAACTCGCCGCGATCGAGTATCCGGACATTGCGACGGCCAAGGCGCTGTATACCGCCGGCAAGTATGACCAGGCGCTTTCCAAATTCAACGAGATCCTCTCGGATCTCCCGGAAAAGGATCTCCAGCACCGCATGCAACTGTATGACTGCATGGCCGAGTGCTACTTCCGCCTCAAGAACCAGAGCGGCTATGTGCAGTACAAGGTCAAGTTCGTCCAGGCCCAGAAAGAGCTTCGGGACATGATCCGGCGGGTGTTCCCGAACTCGGCGCCTCCCGAAGCCCCGCTCTGGATCTCCTCGGAGGAAGCACTCACCCATCTTCTCCGCGTCAAGACGCTTGCGACGCAGCATCTGCAGGACGAGAACCGCGACATGCTGATCCGGCGCGCCGAATACGATCTCGATGTCGCCCGCCAGTTGAGCAGTTGACGGATCAGCTTTTCCCGAGCACTTCCCGCAGCCGGCTCAGCAGCGCATTGGGCGTGAACGGTTTCTGGATCACCTTGAGAGGCCCCTGGGCAATCCCCTCATGGCTCAGGATTTCGCTGGAGTAGCCCGACATGAACAGCCCCTTCAGTCCCGGGCGCCCCACGATGAGCCGCCGGTATAACTCGGGCCCGTTGATGCCGGTCATGATGACATCGCTCAGGAGCAGGTGGATGTCGGCGGGTGTTGTTTCGACGATCCGGAGCGCCTCTTCCCCGCTCGAAGCCGACAGCACCACGTATCCGCTTCGTTGGAGGATCTCACAAACCATCGTTCGAACGATTTCCTGATCCTCGACGACGAGAATCGTCTCCCCTCCCCCCTCCGAAAGCGTCATGGACGAGCTCGGAAGGGGCTCCGGGCATCGGCAGGTCAGAGGAAACGCGATCCGGAAGGTTGTCCCCTTCCCGGGCCGGGTGTCGACGTGGATCGAGCCCCGATGCTGTTTGACGATGCCGTACACCGTCGCCAGGCCGAGGCCTGTGCCCTTGCCGGGCCCCTTGGTCGTGAAAAAGGGGTCGAAGATTTTCTGCCGGGTCTCTTCATCCATCCCGCTGCCCGTGTCGGTGACCGTGAGCACGGCGCAGGGCTCCGCCGGGGGTGCCCCCTCGGCCATCGGCATGAGGTCATCGAGGCCGCCCCGGGCCGTGCGGATGATCAGTTGGCCACCACGCGGCATGGCATCCTGGGCATTCACGGCGAGATTGATCAGGATCTGCTGGATCTGTCCGGCATCGCCGAGGATGATGCCGGACTCGGGAGAAAGCTGCAGCGAAACATCGAGATTTTCCCGGAGCATGCGACGCAGCATGGGCTCGATGTTCCGGATGACCGCGTTGAGATCGACCGGCACGAACTCGACCGCCTGCCGCCTGGCAAAAATCAGCAGCTGCTGAACGAGTTTGCTGGAGCGTCTTGCCGCATCGGCAATCAGATCGACTTCCTGGATAAGAGCCGGAACACCGCGTGAAAGACGTTCGCGCAGGAGTTCGGCATACCCGAGAATCGGGGTGAGCATGTTGTTCAGATCATGGGCGACCCCGCCGGCAAGCTGGCCGAGCGCCTCGAGTTTTCTCGACTGGTTCAGCTGTGTTTCAAGACGCCGCTTGCTCTCCTCGGCTTCCTTCAGCGGCGTGATATCCGTCTCGATGCCGACCCAGACGTCGACTCCGCCAGGGAGCTGGCGGGTGTTGCTGATGATGCGGCGCCAGCGGTAGGAGCCTTCGTCTCCCCTGGCACGGAACTCGATGTCGAACACCCCCCGCGTTTCGATCGCTTTCCGCTCCCGGGCTTGGAACTCCTCCCAATCGTCCGGATGGATGGTGCTATAGATGAAATTGGGGTCCCTCAACGCCTCCTCGACGGTGCAGCCGTGGAGCCGTTTCACTCCTTCGCTCACATAGAGGATCCGCACCGCCCCCGCGGGAGTCACTTCAGCTTCGTAAAGCATACCGGATGGAATATTATTGCCGATCATCCTCAGCCGTTCTTCCTTCTCGCGAAGCGCCTGATCGGCAAGCTCGTGTTCCGCGATGATGCGGGTCAGGATGATGTTCTGAAACGCCACGAGGGAAAGCTGATTCGCGAAGGTATACAACATCCGGCCGATCTGTTCGAGTTTCTCCCGGGACATGACCGGCACTTCCCGGAAGGCCCGGACGATCTCCTCCTCGTCGAGGCCGATCTGGCGGGCATACTGCCGCATCCCCTCCTCGGTCTGGGCTTCGTTTCGCACCTGACCGATCAGCCAGGTCGCCAGGTGGAGGCCGCCGACCGAGATCCTGGCGCCGGCATCCCACAGGCCCCCGCTCAGACAGGGACGAATGACGGGACCGGAGGCCCTGTCATCGCGTCCGATCGAGGCATCGGAGGCATAACAGCTTCGACCGCCCAGCTCGGTTTTCCGGATGAGATCGCTGCAGAGGCGGCAGAACCGGCTCGGCTTGGTGATGGGCGTTCCGTCCGGGCGTGTGATGAGTGAGGCGACCCCGGTCGCTTCGGCGAAGAGATCCTGGATGTTCTGGATGTCATCGAGCCGGAACAACTGCTCGAACGTGATTTCATCCGTATTCACGCCATACCGGCGAAGGTAATCGTCGATCCCGTGGATATCCACCGCGCAGCCTCTCAATACGCGGCCGCACACCTTGTCCGGGAGAGGAACTCCCGTCGGCAGCGGCACGCCGTCTTTTTCTTTCTTCAGGGTATCGTGCACCCGCCCAAAATGCAACAGCCACGCGAAGCCGGATCACAATTTATATCAACCATAATAAAACCCCGGGGCAGAAGCCCCGGGGTTTTGATCAGACGGGCAGTTACCGGTCGCGGCGGGGGCCGCGGTCACCGCGGTCTCCACGATCGCCGCGGTCGGGCCGGTCGCCGCGGGGTTCGCGGGACGGCTCGGGGGGCCGGACGCCGCCGGCGGGCTCGGGCAACAGGGCTTTGCGGGACAGGTTCACGCGGCCCTGGGAGTCGACTTCGATCACCTTGACCGTGACCTCGTCTCCGATGTTCACGACATCCTCGACCTGGTTCACGCGGTTGTGGTCGAGCTGGCTGATGTGGACCATGCCCTCGACGCCGGGGAGGATCTCGACGAAGGCGCCGAACTTCATGATGCGCTTCACCTTGCCGGTGTAGGACTTGCCCACTTCGGCATCCTCGGTGATCTGGCGGACCATGTGGAGAGCCTTTTCGATCGCGGCCTGGTCGGGGCTGACGATCGTGACATGGCCGTCATCACCAGTGTCGATCTGGACCTTGCACTCTTCCTGGATCTTGCGGATGGTCTTGCCGCCGGGCCCGATGAGGTTGCGGATCTTGTCGGGATCGATGTCGATCGACTCGATGCGCGGAGCGTAGACCGAGAGGGCGGCGCGGGGCTTCGAGATCGCCTGGTTCATCTTCTCGAGGATGTGCATGCGGCCGAGCTTCGCCTGGGCGAGCGCGGTCTTCATGATCTCGAGGGTGACGCCGTTGATCTTGATGTCCATCTGCAGGGCGGTGACGCCCGTCGTGGTGCCGGCGACCTTGAAGTCCATATCGCCGAAGTGGTCTTCGTCACCGAGGATGTCCGACAACACCTTGAAGTTGTCGCTTTCCTTGATGAGACCCATGGCGATACCGGCGACGGGGGCCTTGATCGGCACGCCCGCATCCATCATCGAGAGGGAGCCCGAGCAGACCGAAGCCATGGAGGAGCTTCCGTTGCTGGAGAGGATCTCGCTGACGACGCGAACCGTGTAGGGGAACTGGTCCTTGGGCGGCATGACGCGGGCGAGGGCGCGCTCGGCGAGAGCGCCGTGACCGATCTCACGCCGGCCGGGGCCGCGCATCGGCTTGCATTCGCCGGTCGAGAACGGCGGGAAGTTGTAGTGCAGCAGGAACTGCTTCTTGTACTCCTCGTCGATCCCGTCGATGATCTGCGAATCCGAGGCGGCGCCGAGCGTGACGACGCCGAGGGACTGGGTCTGGCCGCGGGTGAACAGGGCCGAACCGTGGGTGCGGGGCAGGAAGCCGACGGCGCAGGTGATGGGCCGGATGTCGGTGAGGGTGCGCCCGTCGATGCGGCGGCCGTCTTCGAGAATCATGCGGCGCATCTCGCGCTGGATCATGTCTTCCCGGATCTGACCGGCGCGCTTGGCCTTTTCGGAAGCGGCGTCGCCGTATTTCTGCTGAAGCGCGGCGTCGAGTTTGTCCCCGATGACCCCGAACTTGTTCTTCCGGGCGGTCTTCTCGGCCGTGTTCAGCGCGTCGCGGACGTCGGCGAAGATCGTCTCGTGGACGAGCCGCTCGAGCTCCTCATCGCGCGCCGGGGCCTCGACGACCATCTTGGGGCGGCCGATGCGGCTCTGCAGCTCGCGCATCGAGGCGACGAGCTTCTTGATGTTGTCGTGGGCGAAGCCGAGGGCCTCGACCAGCTCTTCTTCGGACATCTCGGCCGAGCCGGACTCGACCATCGTGATGGCCTGCTCGGTGCCGGCGACGACCATCTCGAGGGTGCTGGTCTCGAGCTGAACAGGCGACGGATTGAGAACGAGCTTGCCGTCGACCTTCCCGACGCGGACGGCGCCGATCGGGTTGTCGAACGGAATCGAGGAGATCAGCAGGGCGCAGCTCGCCGCGTTCATCGCCAGGATATCGACCTGGTTGACCAGATCGTAGGAGAGGACGATGCCGACGATCTGAACGTCGTTGAAGAAGTGGTCGGGGAAGAGCGGCCGCAGCGGGCGGTCGATCAGACGGCTGGTGAGGATCTCCTTGCCGGTCGGCCGACCTTCGCGCTTGAAGAACCCGCCGGGAATGCGGCCGGCCGCGTAGGTTTTCTCGAAGTAGTCGACCGTCAGCGGGAAGAAGTCGCATCCCTCGCGAACGTTCTTGCTGGCAACGGCTGTGCCGATGACCACGGAGTCACCAGAGCGGACGACGACGGCGCCGTCAGCCTGGTTCGCCATCAGCCCGGTTTCGAAGGTGATGGTCTGATTGGGCAGGGAGCAGGCGGTTATCTGTACCTGATTTTCCATGAATGCTCCCTCTTACCGGCGGATGCCGAGGCGCTTGATCAGGGACTGGTAGCGCTCGAAATCCTTCTCGCGGAGGTAGCTGAGGTGGCGCTTGCGGGCACCGATCATCTTGAGCAGGCCGCGGCGGGAATGGTGATCCTTCGGATTCTTCTCGAAGTGGGACGCGAGGTTGTTGATGCGGGTGGTGAGGATCGCCACCTGGACCTCGGGCGAGCCGGTGTCCTTCTCGGTCTGCTGATAATCCTGAATAACCTTGGTCTTGGAGTCTTTGGTGATGGACATGGGATGTCGCTCCTTTATCATCTCGTCAACCCAAGTATCGACGCCAGGGTACGACCCTAGGAAGACGGTCTTGGGATTATACCACAGTTCAGAGAAAAATGCAGTTATTGACAAACCGGCGCAGCCGCGGCAATAATGCCGATGCCGCGCGGCGTATGACGTTCTTGTGCCTTGAGCCGGGCTTTCCCGATCCGGCCGCCCCGCGGAAACCCCGCTCCAGGCGGGAATGACCGGCCCGCGCGGCCGGCAGACGAACGGAAGGACGACGCATCACATGCATACGCTTGCCATCGAGAAAATGACTTACGGAATCGACGCCCTCACCCGCCTCGACGGGAAGGTGCTGTTCGTGCCTTACGCGGCGCCGGGCGACACGGCCGAGATCGAAGTGACCGAGACGAAACCCGATTACCTGCGAGGCCGTGTCACCTCGATCGTCACCCCTTCCGAAGCGCGCCGGGAATCGCCCTGCCCGAACTTTCCCGACTGCGGCGGGTGTCACTGGCTGCACCTGAAGCCGGAGAACCAGCGGCGCGAGAAGGAAGCGATGCTGCGCTGGCTCGTCAAGCCGCTCAACCCGGGAACCGTGTATCCCATTGAAGCGCTGCCGACGACGCGGTACCGCAACAAGATGGAGCTCAAGCTCGCCGTGCGCGAAGACGGCAGCGTCGTACTCGGCAACTACAAGTATCACTCCCACGACGTGGTGCCCCTGAAAGGCTGCATCGTCCAGTGCGCCGACAACATGCAGGCTTACGACGATCTGACGGCCTTCTTCGACCTTCCCGAGCATCGGCCGATGGCGGCAGGCATCGCCGAGATCATGGTCCGCACGCTCGGCCCGCAGCAGCAGATGCTCGTCACGATGAAATCCGCCCCCGACGAGGCGGCCTTGAATGCGTGGCGGGCCTATCACGACGCCCACCAGCGAATCGGCCGTCTCGAAGTCGCCGGCCCCGACGCGGTGTACCTGACCATGATGCGCGAACAGCCGCCCTTCCCGTTCATGAAACGCAACTGGACGGTGTCGCCGCGTTCGTTCTTCCAGAACAACCTCGAGGGCGCCGAGGCGATCTTCTACACGCTGCTCTCGATCTACGAAGCCACGCAGCAGCGCGGCAAATTCCTCGACCTGTACTGCGGCGTCGGCATCCAGACGGTGCTGCTCGAAAGCCGGTTTGACGAGGTCGTCGGCGTCGAGTGCAATGAAGACTCTTACCAGGACGCGCTCCGCAACCAGAAAGTGCGCAATCCCTCGCGTTCCCAGTTCCTCTGCCGCAAGGTCGAGGCGATCTTCGGAAGCCCGGCCACGAAAGGCAGCCTCGCCGCGATCCATCTCAATCCACCGCGCACCGGCCTTTCCCAGCGCGTCTCCCGCGGTCTGATGGGCGTGAAACCCCGCATGATCACCTATCTTTCCTGCAATCCCATGACGTTCAAGCGGGATGCGATCGCCATCTCCCAGATGGGCTACCGGCTCGATCAGGTGTATGCCTTCGACCTGTTCCCGGGCACCTTCCACCTCGAAATCCTCGGGGTCTTCACCCGCTGATCCGGCCGGTCGCATCCGTTCACAATGCTGAGCCAGCCTGCCCTCCGCATCCTCGTCGTCGAAGACGACCGGGATGCGAACGACCTTCTCCAGCAAACGCTCACCGACGAAGGCTACGCCGTCGAGCAGGCCTACGACGGGGTCCAGGGCCTCGAGGCGGTGGGCCGGTTCCAGCCCGATCTGATGCTGCTCGACGTGATGATGCCGCAGATGAACGGCATCGAGTTGTGCCGGCGGCTGCGGGCCGAGCCCCAGACCCGTTCCCTGCCGATTCTGCTGTTGACGGCGAAGGACTCGCTGAACGAGAAGATCACCGGCTTCGAGGCCGGCGGGGACGATTACATCACCAAGCCCTTCGTGATCGGCGAGCTGCTCGCCCGCATCAAGGCGCATCTGCGTGTCAAACTGCTCAAGAACGAGCTCGAGCTTTCGGAAGCGCGGTATCGGAGTCTTATCGAACAGTCTCCCGATGCGCTCCTGCTTCTCTCGCCGAAACTGGAGCTGTTGTTCCACAACGCGCGATTCATCGAGATTCTGCGCGGCCGGACAACGGAAGCGCTGACGGGCCGAGAGCTCATGACGCTGTTCCCGGTCTCGGACCTGTTCCGGGAAATCGCCGACGTCGCCAATGATGCGGCGGCGCGCTCGGCATCGGTCGACCGCACCGTCCAGCTCTCGGCGAGCAACCAGCGCACCCTTCACCTGGAAGTGCGGTGTTCGCCGATCAAGAACGCGGGGGGCGAGACGGCGATGCTCCAGGTCGTCATCCGTGACGTGACGCAGCGCCGGTCGATGGAAGAGGCGCTGATCCAGGCCGAGAAGATCAACTCCCTCGGCATCCTGACGGCGGGCATCGCCCACGAGGTGAACAATCCGCTGACGGGGGTCTCGAACGCCGTCCAGCTCCTTCGCAAATCGGATCTCGCCGGGAAGCGGCGCGAAGAGTTGTGCGATCTGATCCTGTCGAACATCGCCCGGATCGTGAAGATCGTCAAGGATCTGCACATCTTCGCCCGGGGCCAGGATGCCCTCCCCGTCGTATTTCTGCTCCAGGACACGATCGGCGAAGCCGTGAATCTCGCGCGGTATCAGGATCCCGGCCAGCGAATCACGATCGAATGGGCTCCGCCGGCCGAGCCGCTCGCCATTTTCGGGGATCCGCACCAGTTCCAGCAGGTGCTGATCAATCTGTTGCTGAACGCATTCCAGGCCATCACCGGTTCGGGCCGGGTCCGCGTCGTCCTGGAGCGCCAGGGCCAGTCGGCGCGGATCGAAGTGAGCGACACGGGCTGCGGCATTCCCGCAGCACAGATCGCGCGGGTGTTCGATCCCTTCTTCACCACCAAGCGCGACTGGAAGGGAACCGGCCTCGGTCTCGCCGTCTCCTACCGCATCATCCAGTTGTTCAAGGGTTCGCTGACGGTCCAGAGCACTGTGGGAAAGGGCTCGACGTTCGTCATCACGCTGCCGCTGTATCAGCGGCCCGCCTGACGATCTCCTGATATAATATTCAGCAATATTCTCGCACGCGACTCCCAGTCGGTGAGTTTTGCGGCGCGGCGCAGGGACTCATCCCGCCGGCCGTTCCGCCCCTCGGTCTCCCGGAACGCCTCGCGCATGCGTCGGCGCAGATCTGCCACATCGGGCTCGTCGAGCGGAAGGGCCGGGGAGCCGGGATACAGGGTTCCCTCGGCCTGGGTGACCCGGGCGGTCGCCACGGGATACCCGATGCGTTCGTCGATGCCGGCCGCGGCGGGGGCGATGACGGGAGTGCCGCAGCAGAGCGCTTCACGAGCTCGGAACCCGGCGAACGAGAGACGGTCCGGGGCGACCAGCACGTCTGAGCCGGCAATCAGTCCGGCCAGGGCCTCGTCGGACCAGGCCCCCTCGAGCACGGTGACCGGGGCGAACAGGCGGTTGAGGGCGCCGAGACGGCGCGCCAGGTCAGAAATCTCATACGGCAGCTTCTTCTTCAGCCGCGGCAGGTGCGACAGTTTGAGAAGCAGGTGGACCGGCTCGCCGGCCTTGAACTCCTCGATCCAGGCGCGCAGCAGCAGATCGATACCCTGCCTCCGGAGCGGAGATAGAATAGCGATAAATACAGTAGCCTTCGGTCGGGGAAGCCGGTCGACGGGCCAGGCCGCCGCAGGATGGAAGACGACGGGACTCACTGCCGGCTCGAGAACGGTGATCCGGTCGGCGGGGATGCCGATCTCCCGAAGCCGCGACGCATGCCGGGAAGACGGCACGAAGAGGCGCTCGGGTCGTTTCAGCGCGCGGATCTCGGCCTGGGAGAGAAAGCCGGGATCGAATCCCGTCAATGCCCAGTAGCGGCCTTCCTCGATACTGAGCGGCAGAGCGAAGGCCGGCAGACACACGAGGCGGGTTCCGCCGGAGGGCGGCCGTTCGGCAAGCTTTGCGAGGAACGGCGGCAGCGGAAAGGTTTCATCGTGATCGTAGGATTTCCGCGCCAGGAGCGAAAGGGGCAGCTCGACGCCACGCGCGGCGAGAAGCAGCTCGCGGCCGAATCTTCCAAGGAACGAGAGGGCCGAGGTGTCACACTCGAAGCAGATCCGGTCCGGCCGGCCGGGGGCGGGTGACCGGGGAGCGGCGGCACGGGGCGGTCGGGACGGCCGTTCCTCGTCGGTCAACTGGACGGTGACGGGCTTGCGGCGTTCGGGAGGCTTCTGAAAGACGCGCTTCATGCCGCCAGCTCCCGGGTGCGGCGGGCGACGGCGCCGGCCGAAAGGGTCGCAAACTCGCTCCGGTCAAGACCATGCAGGCCGAACCTGCTCACGTGTTTCCCGTATTCCCCGTGATAATCACTGCCGCCGGTCAGCAGCCACCCCTTCCGCCGGGCCAGATCGAGAAAGAAATCCGCCTGCTCGATCGAATGTTCGGCGTAATGCGCCTCGATCCCATCCCAGGAAAGATCGCCGATCTGTGACCAGACGCCGTTCCAGTCGGAAATGAGCCCGGGATGGGCGATGAAGGCCATGCCGCCGGCGCCATGGATGGCTGAGATCCCTTCTTCGGGGAGAACGTGTTTCTTCTGGACATAGGCCGGCCGGCCACGCTTGAGATACTTTTCGAAGGCTTCCTGAAACTCGGCGATGGCGCCGATTTCCATAAGATAGCGAGCAATATGCGGACGTCCCAGCACCCGGTCTTCCGAGGCGCGGAACCGCTCGCGAAGAGCATCCATCGAAAATCCAAGGCTCTGGAGGCGGTCGAGGATCTCCATGGCCCGGTGGAACCGGTGACGTTTCTGGTCATCCAGGAGCGTGGTCAGAGCCGCGGAGGCCTCGTCGACGAACAGGCCGACGACGTGCAGGGAGTGATCCTGGCCGGGCCATCCGCAGGAAAGCTCGATGCCGGCAACGAGCTCGATACCGGCTTCCCGGGCAGCCTCGCGCGCCTCGGGAACCCCGGCGAGGGTGTCGTGATCCGTGAGAGCGATCGCCCCGAGGCCCAGTTCCCGGGCCTGGCGGATCAGTTCGGATGGGGCAAAAACGCCGTCCGAGGCGGTGCTGTGAACGTGAAGATCGGCATAAACCCCAGCCGCAACGGCCGGGCGGGTGGTAACGGGTTCGGATGCTGCGATGGACATGGCGTGGCTCCCCTTTCACGGGTCCGACGGAATGTACGGCGGTCCCGTGGCAGATGGTAACACGAGGGGCATCCGGTTCGAAAGCGGCGATTCGGGCGGATCACGGTCCGCCAGAGTCACGCCCCGAATGTGCCTTTTTTGACGAATCGAAGAAAAGCTCGTGGTCGGGGTTCGCGGGATGTGGATGCGCTCATCGGGGACGTTTTGACAGGAAAGGGGGATTTGGCTATACTTGGCCCAGTTCGCGCTGAAGCATACGTCTTCCACCCCAAAACCGGAGTATCGAACAACCGTGATGTTGACTGGAATCTATCCGAGCGCAGCCAGGCATCTTCTGCGCACCCTCGGTTCGATCGCGCTGTTCCTGGGGTTCATCCTCTCGGCGGCTCCCGAAGCCCTCGCTGCCAGCCGCAGCCTCGTGCCGCGTCTTCCCGAACTGGTGCTCGAGCGCGGATATTCCGACGCCTTCCAGGTGATCGAATGCGAAGCGAAGAGTCGGCTGACCGAGGAAACGGCCGAAAGCAGCGTCCGCGTCATCCTGAAGAATGTCAGTGAAGCCAGGGTTCAGAGTTCCCTGAAGATCCGCATCCTGTATCTGACGAGCGAAAGTGCCGCACAGCTCGAAGTGAACGGCAAACCTGCGCGGTATGATCGCGCCAATCCGCGTATTCCCTTCGCGCTCGAGCCCGGTCAGGAGATCGCCCTGCAGTTGAAAGCGCGTCACGGCATCCAGTACAGCCTCGAAGCCGCCGATCGCGAGGTTTCGGCCCCGGCGCTCCAGGATGCCACGCCGAAAAAGAAGCGCGGGTTCGCGCTCGATGATCTCACCTCGCTGTTCGACAACGAGAAGTTCGGCAAGCGGTTCATGGTCGGGCCGCTGGTCTCCAAATGGGGCATCTTCCCGGTCGATTTCAAGCAGGTGAAGATCAGCGTCACAGTGCCCACCGAGTTCGATGCGATCCTCCCCGACTCGAGCCTCTGGAAGAGCTCCGGCGACCGGAACGGGAAAACCTTCTCCTTCGAAGGCACGGAAGGCTTCACGGGCGCGGTGTTCCTGCCCAAGGCCGAAGCGGATCAGGTGCGCCGGGCCCAGGCCGCCCAGGCATCGGAGGCCGTGGCTACTCCCTGATTCCGCTTCCCTGGCGATGGACGATCAGGGCGACGGGTATTGCCAGCAGTTGCAGGAGCCCCCAAAGCGCCCCCAGGGCCGCCAGTTCCCCGAACATGCCCGACGGCAGTGCCGCGCGGATAGTTGCGCCGAGGATCGTGACGCCGCCGCTTCCGACGATCGAGATGCCGCCCCAGAAAACGAGCGGCAGCAAGGCGGCGGTGAACCCGGACCGATGTGCGGATGAGTGGACAAGCGCCGCTGCGAGGCAGACGAGCTGGAACACTGCCGCCCCGACCGCCCCCCATCCGACGCCGGCAGCCCCGATGCGGGCGGTGAGGCGGATGTCGAGGCCGACCTGAAGCGTGACGCCGGCCAGGCCGATCAAAAAGGGAAGCCGGTATCGGCCGGCGGCGAAGCAGAGGCGGTTGAGCAGCATCACGGCCGAGACGGGCAGCAACGCCCAGCCGTAGGCTTCGAGCAGACGGGCCGTCAGGGCGGCCGCCCCGACATCGAACCGGCCGCGCCGATAGACCACGGAAGTCACGCTTTCGGCGGCGCCGGTCATGACGAGCACCACGGGAACGAGCAGGGCCCCCAGAGCCCAGAACGCGCGCCGGATCAGCCGCAGGCGGTCCTCGTCGCCGGCCGAGCTGAGGGCGGGGAAGACGGCCGAGGCGAGGCTGATCGACACGATGCCCAGGGGCAGGTTCATCAACTTGTCCGTATAGTTCAGCGCCGCGACGGTGCCGCCCGGCGCCGAGGAGAGCAGCGCGCGCTCGAACACCGGCACGACGGCGGTCAGCAGCACCCAGCCCGCGACGGGCCCCGCGCCGGCGGCGAAGCGCAATGGTATATTCCAGTCTATTTTTGATGGCGCACAGTCGGCGGCGACGTAGGCGGCGCCGGCGTGGCGAGCCAGATGGAACAGCCAGAGGAGTTGAGCGGCGGCACCGGCCAGGACGGCATACCCGATCGTCTCGACGGGACCGTCCCCGGCCGCCACCATGCCGGCGATGATGACGAGATTCACCAGCAGGGGGCCGATGGCCGGCCGGCCGAACGATCCCATGGCGTTGAGGAATGACGTGAGCAGCGCGGCCTGGATCGAAAGCAGCGTGTAGGGCGCGAGAATCCGCCACAGGACGACCATCCGGCCGGCGAGGCCGGTGTCGAATCCCGGGGTCAGCAGGCCGCAGACAGGCTCGGCGAAAGCCGCCAGCCCGAGCGTGAGCAGCAGGGCGCCGGCCGAGACGGGCCAGAACAGGCTCCAGAATGCCCGACGCACGGCGATCGGCTCCAGCCGGTCGCGGACGAAGAGGGGGATGGCCGCCGCCGAGACGAGGCCGTCGGCCATGAACTTGTACAGCAGTTCGGGCAGGATCATGGCGGCAAGGAAGAGATCCGCCTCGCGGCCGCCGCCGTACATCGCGGCGAACACCGCCACCCGGACGAAGCCGCTGAGCCGGGAAAGCAGGGTCAGGCCGGCCAGGGAGCCGAACGCCCGGCCGAGACTCATGCCATGCCCTTCAGCACCCATGATCCGTTCATACCCCGCGAGGCTACCAGCCGTCCGGACTCTTGTCAACGAAGCCTGCCGCGCATGCACGGGGTTCTTTGACACCCGGGGGGGGAGGTGCTATAATCCGTCGTCCCGTCCGCCCCTTCCCTGAAAACACCCGGTGGAGGCGGACGCACGCATGTGAGCAGGACGCACCTGAACACAAACACACTCTGTCTGGAGGAGCGGTAGCAATGGCCAAGGCGAGGTTCATGTCGATGAAGTGGCTGAGACTTCATCTCAAGGAGATCATCTGGGCGACGGTCAGCCTGTTCGTCCTCTCGTGCTTCATCATCGGCTACGGCTCGAGCCGCGCCCAGCGCACGCAGGACGAGAAGCGCCGCCGCGCCGAAGCCCGCGAGGACCAGTCCCGTGAATCCGAAACCGCCCTTCCCGCCGAGCTCGTCGCCAAGGCCGATCTGCCGGTCGTGCACGTTTCCTTCCCCACCCCGACGGCCTCGCTCACCGAGACCATTTCGGTGAAGGAGCTGTTCCATGCCCTGATGTCGACGAACGAGTATCGCCGGCTTCAGAGCATTCCCGCCCAGCTTCGTGAAGCGTTCGGCGCCCAGGTCAAGGAAGGCGTCCTCGAGGGCCTGATCACCGAAACGCTGATCGGTCTGTATGCCCGAGCGAACAACCTCCAGCCGGCCCAAACGCCCCAGGCGCTCGTCGACGGCGATCGCCGCCAGATCACCCCGACCGAGTTCAACCGCATGCTCAAGCGCGAAGGGATCAGCGAGCAGGAATACACCTCCCGCCGGTATCGCCAGGAGATGATCAAGGCCGTCCAACAGCGCGTCGTGCGGCCGGTGACCTCGATCGCCAGCCTCACCGACGAGTCCATGAAGAAGTTCTACGAGGAAAACAAGCTCCGGTTCAAGATGCCCGACGAGCTGACCATCACCAGTCTGCTCGTCGCCCCGGGCGATTTCGCCGGGGTCGCCTCGATCACCGAAGCCGAGATCAAGCAGTATTACGATGAGCACCGCAGCGAGTTCACCAGCTCGAAACGCGCTTCCGTCTACCACGTGTTCATCAACCCCAACGACGCCGAGTATCAGAAGAGCATGCCGGTGTCCGAGAACGACATCAAGCGGCGCTACACCGACCACATCGAGGAGTTCAAGGTTCCCGAGACGGTCACCGCCCGCCACATCCTGATCAAGCCCCGCAGCAGCTTCGAGAAAGATCTCGACAACTATTCCGTGTCGCTGCGCAACTTCACGATCATCACCGATGCCGGCGAGACCCGGTACACGTTCGACATGGGAATCGCGGATCGGAAGGCTGATGCGGCGCTCGACTACACCGACATCGAGCTGACCACCGCTTCCGGCGCGACCTGCACCCCGACCGCCGAGAGTCAGAAGAAGGTCGGCGGCGCGCTTTCCCTGCCGTTGTCCGGCAATCCGAAGGATCTCGTGGCCGGCACCGTGTGCATCGTTCTTCCGGCCGGCGACGCGCCCGCGAAGCTCTCGATCCGCGACAAGCACAGCACCCACGCCTTCGACGTCTCGGTCGCCCACGACGAGGAACAGGCCTTCGCGGCCGCCGAAGCCGAGATCAAGGCTCTGCGCGAACGCGTCATGAAGGGCGAGGAGTTTGCGAAGCTGGCTTCCGAAAAGTCGGATGACACCGGCTCGAAGAAGGATGGCGGCAGCCTGGGCGCCTTCGCCCGCGGCCAGATGGTCAAGCCGTTCGAGGATGCCGCGTTCGCCGCCGCGATCGGTGACGTGACCGAACCCGTCCGGACCAAGTTCGGCTGGCATATCATCAAGGTCGAAGCCCGCGACGCCGGCAAGACCAGCCAATTGAACGACGTGCGTGCCCGCCTCGAGGCCGAGATCCGCAAGGAACAGGCCGAGATGAAGGCCCAGAGCGACCTCGAGACGGCCAAGGATCTTCTCGAGCAGAAGAGCCGCACCCCGCGCGAGATCGTGATGCAGTACTCGATGGGGAAATCCCGCAAGGCCGACGGCAAGCTGCCGGTATTCTTCAAGGGCGAGATCACGGCCGACTACTCGGCCGATCAACGCGCGATGCTCGAAGAGGAGATCGGCCAGGCCGGCAACGTCATGCCCGAGATCGAGGAAGTCGTGTTCGGCCTCAATCCCGAGGAAGTGTCGCGGGTCGTGAAGACAGAGAAGGGGCTGCACCTGTTCCAGCTCGAGGCGCTGCTCGATCCGATCCAGCTCGGCTACAACGACACGGTCAAGAATCGCATCCGCAGCACTCTCGAAGAGAAGCGGCGGCGGGCGCTCGCTTCCGAAAAGGCTCAGGAGATCGCGAAGCGGATCAATGCGGACAATTTCGCCGCCATCGCATCGGAAGCGCATCCCGACACGGGCGCGGTCAAGATCGGCCCCCTGCCCTTCTCGGCCAATCCCGGTTTCTCCAACTTCGCCCTGACGCAGGGTGTAGGCCAGATCACGGTTGACGGGCACACGTATCTGCCCGAGCTGCACAAGGCGTTCGCCGCCCTGCCGAAGACCGGCGCCGAGAACCGCGTGGTCGGCCCGATCGAGACGGAGCTGGGCTTCCACTTCGTGCGCGTCGACGCCTACAAGGTCGACCAGTTCAAGTCGTTCGAAGAGATGAAGGGCGAGCTGCGCCACGTCATGACCTTCGAACCGGACGAGGTCGCCATCCAGGAGTTCTTCTCGAAGAATCAGGAGAAGTTCGACACGCCCGAGTCACGCAAACTGCGCCAGATCCTGTTCTCCGACGAGGAAACGGCGAACGACGTGTTCAAGCGGCTCCAGGCCGGCGAGATCTTCTCGCTGCTGGCCAAGCGCTACTCGATCGACGGCAGCTCCTCCGAAGGCGGCAGCATCGGCAAGGTGCGCCGCAACCAGCTCCCGGCGAACGTCGAGGAAGCCGTCTGGAAGCTGAGCGTCGGCCAGTTCACCGCCCCGCTCCAGACCAGCTACGGCTGGACGATCATCCAGTATGAGGCCGAGGGCGACAAGGGCGAGAAAGCCAAGCTCGACAACACGGTCCGGGAAAAGATCCGCGCCCAGCTGCGCCAGGAGTACATGCAGGAGTTCTACACCGGCTTCCTGACCGGCATGCGCAACCAGGCTCATGTCGTGCGGAACGCGGAGATCCTGAAGCAGTTGTAATTCCAGGCTCGACACGCGGGGGCGGGCCGGTCGGCCCGTCCCCGTTTTATATCTTGGAGTATCTATGCGACTCGACAAATTCCTGCAGGCCACGGGGCTCATCAAGCGCCGGGTGCTCGCCAACGAGGCATGCAAGCGCGGCCTGATCTCGATCAACGGCCAGCCGGCGAAGCCCACGCGGGAAATCGCGGCGGGCGATCTCGTGCGGCTCGACCTGCCCCGGCGCGAGCTCGAGGTGCGGATTCTGAAGCTCCTCACCCAGCCGACGATGCCGCGCGCACGACGGGACGAGTTTCTCGAAACGGTGCGGGACATCGCGAAGACCCCGACGGATGACTGGTGGCAGGATGACGAGTGACGGCCGGCTGCCGGCGAAGAAATCGCTCGGCCAGAACTTCTGCACCGATGCGCGGCTGCCGGCCGAGATCGTGCGCCGCCTCGCCCCGGGGCCGGGAGACGCCGTCTGGGAGATCGGTCCGGGGCCCGGGGCGCTCACCGGGCAGCTGATCGGGACGGGGGCCGGGGTCACGGCGTTCGAGATCGACGAGCGGATGCGGGAAGAGCTGGCCCGGTTCGGCCCGGCTCTCACCGTCCACTGGGGCGATGTGCTCGAGATGGATCTGACCCCGCTCATCCCGGCCGGGAAGCGGCTGCTCGTCACGGGGAACCTCCCCTACTACTGCGGAACGCCGATCATGCGCCGCCTGCTGATGCTGCGGCCGCCGCCGGCGCGGCTGGTCTTCCTGCTCCAGGACGAAGTGGCGCGCAAAGCCGCGGCCCGCCCCGGTTCGGATGCCTATGGATTCCTCTCGGCGCAGATCCGGTTGTTCGCCGAGCCCCTTCTCGGCACGCGGTTTTCTCCCGCCTCGTTCCGGCCGGCGCCCAAGGTCTACAGCACCATCCTCGAGCTGCGGCCGCTGGCTCTCTCCGACGAGGAGTTCGCCCGGCGGGAAGACGCGCTGAAGCTGCTGTCCGTGATGCTCGCCAGCCGCCGCAAGATGGCCCTGTCCCTGCTGCGGCACGCGTTTCCCAAGGCCGCTCCCGGCTGGGAGGAGCGTTTTCTATCGCTCGGCATTGATCCGAAGGCGCGCGGCGAAACGATCCCGCTCGAAACGGTGATCGCCCTCGCGAGCCGGCCGTTCTGAAGGCCGGGGCAGGGATCACTCCCCTGTCGACGGAAGAGGTTTTCCGGCACCGCGCGGGGTCTGGGAGGCGGTGGTAAGGCCGGTCAGCCGTTGAACGGCAACACCGGCAAGCATCATGCCGAAGATGGCCGTCATGTACCCGATCGAGCCCTGGATCATGCGGGGCCGCCCCCGGGCGAGGGTGACCTCGTGCCGCTCGCCGGGGATCTCGTCGGGATGGTAGGGCATGATCGGCGGCTCGGTCGAGGAGACGACGGTGATGCCGCGTTCGATGCCGAAGCTGCGCAGCCGCTTCCGGATGCGACGGGCGAAGGGGCAGATCGTCGTGTCGCCGATATCCGAAACCGTCACCCGGGTCGGATCGATCTTCGCGGCAGCGCCCATCGCGGAGAGCAGGGGCAGCCCGGCCTTCACCGTCTCGACCATCAGCGTGATCTTCGGGTTGAACGAGTCGATCGCGTCGATCACGAGGGAGTAGGGCCGGCCGAGCAGCCGCGCGATCTGTTCCCGGTCGAAAAAAACCGGGTGGCGTTCGACGAGGCAGCCGGGATTTATATCGAGCACTCTATTTGCCATCGCGTCGACCTTGGGCATGCCGATCGTCGATTCGAGCGCCATGATCTGGCGGTTCAGATTCGTCCGGCCGATCGTGTCGAAATCCACGAGGGTCAGGCGGCCCACACCGGCGCGGACAAGGCCCTCCACGGCATACGACCCCACCCCGCCCATGCCGAAAACGGCAACATGGGCCTCTCCCAGCGTCTTCAGCGCTTCGGGGCCGATCAGCAGCTCCGTCCGGTAGAATCGTGGTTCATCCGACATGGTTCCCTCCCGTGCGCCTGACACCTTATCACAGGAAGCGCCTGGATGCAGCATCAGCCGCGGCCGAAGATCCGCACCGCCGTTGCGGCCGACTGGAGGCGCACCTGCTCGGCGGACACCCCGCGCAGCCCGGCCAGATACCGGCCGATTCCCGGAAGGGCCGCAGGCTCGTTGCAGGCAGCCTCGAAGAAAAAGGGCTTCAGATCCGGGGAGTCGGTTTCGAGGACGAAGCGGTCATCCGGCACCATCCGGGCGACGGCGGGCGTCTTGCGGGCCTGGGGCATGCACAGGGAGCCGGCAAACGAGATGACGGCCCCTTCGGCGAGGAAGGGGTGCGCGATTTCGACCGGGCCGCTGAACGCATGCATCACCCAGGGGACTCCTTCGGCATGGCGGCGCAGGATCTCGAGGGCGCGCTGCCAGGCTCCGCGCAGATGCACCAGCAGCGGCAGACCGGCAGACCGGGCAATCCCGGCCTGCGTCTCGAACACGGCGGCCTGATGATCCAGCGCCACCTCGGCATGGACGTCGAGGCCGCACTCCCCGACCGCGACCGGTTCGTAGCCCCGGCATTTCCAGGCCGCGATGATGGACGCGGGAGTGGCGGCGGCGGCGTGAAAGGGGTGGACCCCCCAGGCAATCCGGACCATCTCGGCGGGCCAGCCCGGATTTCGCACGGCCCCGGCAATGCCCGGCACGATGATCCGGCGAACGCCGGCGTCACGGGCACGGGCGATCACCCCCGCCCCGTCGCCGGCGAGGGCGGCTGCATCCAGATGACAATGGGTATCCGTCCAACCATCCATCGTTTCATGATATCCCGGCCGGATTCGTTTTTCGATTTGCAAACCCCGCGGCGATGCAGTATAATGCCGGGATATGGTAGCGAGTCTGACGGGTTTTGGACGCGGAGAGCTGACGGATGCGACCGGGCGGGTCGCGGTCGAGCTCAAATCCGTGAACAATCGTTTCCTGCAGCTCGACGTGCATGTTCCCTGGGGTTACGGCTGGGCTGACGCGATGCTGCGCAGCCTGATCAGCGAGCGGATCTCCCGAGGCAAGGTCTCGGTCAATCTCGAGATCGTCGATTACGCCCCCACGCAACAGGCCGTCGTCAACCGCCAGCTGCTCAAGTCTTTTATAGATCTGGCTATAGATCTCGAGCGGGAAACCGACCGGCCGCTTCCATTGCGCCTGGACGGCATGCTCGGCCTGCCCGGCGTCATGAAAGTCGACTCGGAGAAGGCCGACCAGAACGTGATCTGGGCACGGATCAAGCCCGTCGCTGAAAAGGCGATCGCGGCGTTCATCGAGTCCCGCAAGCGCGAGGGCGCGAACCTGGCCGCCGACATCCTGCGCCGCCGCGAAAAGCTCGAAGAGTGCCGGAAAGCCATCGAGGAGCGCATTCCCCAGTTCCGGGCCGCGTTCATCGAACGGTTCACGGCGCGTATCCGGGAACTGGCCGGCCAGGCCGGCATCGAAGATTCCCGTCTCGGCGCCGAGATCGCGATCTGGACCGACCGGTCCGACATCAGCGAGGAGCTGACGCGGCTCGCCAGCCATCTGAAAGAGCTCGGCACGATCATGCAGAGCACCGAGCCGATCGGCCGCAGACTGGATTTCCTGCTCCAGGAGCTGAATCGCGAGGCGAACACGACCGGCAGCAAGGTCGGCGATCTTCTGGTCATCCAGCAGGTGCTCGACATCAAATGCGAGATCGAGAAGATCCGCGAACAGGCCCAGAACATCGAGTGAGAGAATCGAGGAGCATCGCATGAAGGTTCGTCTGCTCAACGTCGGATTCGGCAACGTCGTCGTCGCCGGCCGCATCGTTGCCATCGTCAGTCCCGGCTCGGCGCCCATCAAGCGCCTCAAGGAGGACGCGAAGGAGCGCGGCAAGCTGATCGACGCCACGTATGGGCGCAAGACCCGCGCCATCGTCGTCACCGATTCCGATCATGTGATCCTGTCCGCCATCAATCCCGAAACCGCGGCGCTTCGCCTGCTGGGTCGCAAGATCGCCGACCACAGCGACGACGAGGCCCCTGTCGAAGAGATCAACCCCACACCGGAGGTCGAATAAATGGCACTCAAGTTCCGCTCCCGCACCGACATCACGGATCGCATCCCGAACAAGTATGACGCCGTCATCGCGATTTCCCAGCGCGTGAAGATGCTGGTCGAAGGCCGCAAGCGGCTGATCGACGCGAACGACGAGAATTACGTGAAGATCGCGATGGAAGAGATCGCCTCCGGGGCTCTCGACATTGAGGTCGAAAAGTAATCCGCCTGCGGCGCGCCTGCTGATCGTCATCGGTCGGGGGCTTGCCGCGGGATTCGCCCACGATCTCGTCTGGCAGCTCCAGCAGGGCGGCTTCGAGACGCGCATTGCGCTGTCTCCCGAAGCCGACGGCTGGGCTGCTCCCGAGACGCTGCGCCACCTCAGCGGCGCGCCGATCCTGTCGGGTGACCCCCGCCCCGCGTGGGCCGACAGGAGCGAGCCGTTCGCCGCCACCGTCGGCGTCGGTCTGCCGACGTCGACCCTCGCCGATATCGCGAACGGCGCGCCGCGTTCGCCCGCCATCGAGCTTCTGCTCAGACGCGGGGGGCCGCTCATTTTCCTGCACGAGCCCTTGCCCGCCGACGCGGCCCCCACCCTGCGGGCCTGCGCGGTACGCGGCTACACCCTGCGCGAACTTCCACCGGTCCCGGGCCAGTGGCGATCGGCCTTTGAACAGATGTTCGCCGATCTCGTCCTGTTCCTGTCGCGACGCAACCGCCTGCAGTCGATGCGGGTCGTGGTATCGCGCACCGTGCCCGAGCCTCTCATCTCGCTTGCCGGCGCCCCCCCCGACTGGAAGCACCAGCTCGAACGCTGCCTCGTGAAGCTCGGCTTCCCCGCGCCGTCCCCCAACCAGGATGACGAGGCCCCGCTTCATATCGAGACGTACGAAGGCCCCTTCCCCCTGCGGAAGAAGAAAGGCCGCACCGAAACGCTCGGCATCACCCTCGATCCAACCGGACTCGAGGAGACGACGGCCGCGCCCGCCCGGCATCTGCGGGCCCGCTTCGTGCATCCCGACGCCCCCGAGACGGGGGTGCGCGCGCTTGCCGAATCCGGCTGGATCGTCGTTCGCCGCCAGCCGAACGGACACCTGATCGTCACGGAATCCTCCGGCGACAGGTTGATCCCCGATGTGACGGCCCAGTCGGCGTTCCTTCGGTTCGCCGAGTTCCTGGCCGACCGGCTCGCCCACGCCGCCGGCTGACGGCCGGCCTGGCGCGGCCCCATGAACACCGGCGCCGTCCGGCGATACGTCGAGGTTTCCTTTCCCGTCGCCATCCCCGTCGAGGGCGGCATCCTCACCTATCACCTCGACGCGGCCCCCGACGCGTTTCCCACCCCCGGCTGCCGGGTCGTCGCCCCCGTTCAGGCGCAACGCATTATAGGCTATGTTATAAAAGTTACAGATATTGCTCCTTCGTTCCGCACCCTCGCGATACACGAGGTTCTCGATCCCGTCCCCCTGCTTTCCCCCGAGCTGGTGAACCTCGCCCTCTGGATCGCCGACACCTGTCTCTGCGGCCCCGGCGAGGCATTTCACGCCATGCTCCCGGCCGGGGTGAAGCAGAAGATGACCCGCATCGCCCGCCCCGGAGCGGCCGCCCTCACGACCGGCATGGAAAGCCTCCCGGCCCCCATCGCCTGGCTGCGCGGCAAGAGCGAGGCGCCGTACAAGTCCTGGCTCGCCCGCTTCCCGCAGGTCGCGGGCAAACTGGCCGCCTGGTCCGCCGACGGCCTGGTGACGGTCGGTTTCGAGCGCCAGGAGGCGGCGGGCCCCCGGATCGTCCGTCTCGTCGCGCTGCCGACGGACAAAGCCATCGCCCTCGAAGCCCTCACGCCGAAAGAACGGCTGACGGTTGAAACCCTTCTGCGGGTCAATACCCCTCTCTCGATCCCCCGCCTCTGCAAGGAAGCCGGGGTCAGCTCGGCCCCGATCCGGCAGCTCCTCGAAAAGGGCATTCTGATCCTGCGCGAAGAACGGTTCTGGCGCGAGGTGGCCCGTGACGCCTATTACCGCACATCCGCCTCCCCCCTGCCCGCGTTGACGGCCGAGCAGGAGGCCGTGCTGACCGAGATTCGCACCTCGGCCGCCGGGGATGGGCGCCCTGTGCTCGTGCGCGGCGTGACCTGCTCGGGGAAAACCGAGGTGTATTTGCGCTGGGTGGCCGAGCGGCTGGAAAAAAACCGCGGGGTGATCGTGCTCGTTCCCGAGATTTCCCTGACCCCGCAGATGGTGAAAAGGTTTCGTGACCGGTTCGGCGAGCGCGTCGCCATCCTTCACAGCCGGTTGTCGGACGGGGAACGGTTCGACCAGTGGGAGCTCATCCGCTCCGGGGATGCCCCGGTCGTCGTCGGCGCCCGCTCGGCCGTCTTCGCCCCAGTGCCGCGCCTGGGCTCGATCATCATCGACGAGGAGGGGGAGCCCTCGTTCAAGCAGAGCGAATCCCCCCGCTACCACGCCCGGGAAGTCGCCGCGCGGCGATGCGAGCTCGAAGGCGCCCTGCTCGTCATGGGTTCGGCCACCCCGACGATGGAAGCCTTCCAGCGCGCCCGCGACGGCCGCTACCGCCTCGTCGAGATGACGCGGCGTGTGACGGATCGGACCCCGCCCCGCGTCGATCTCGTCGATATGCGCCAGGAGCTGGTCGCGAAGAAGAACCGGAGCATGTTTTCCGAAACGCTCGCCGGCGCGTTGCGGGAGACGCTCAAGGCCGGCAAACAGGCGATCCTGTATCTGAACCGTCGCGGGTACAGCAGCTTCGTGCTTTGCCGGGCCTGCGGCAAGGTCATCGAATGCTCGCGCTGCCAGGTCTCGCTGGTCTATCACGAGGGAAGCCGCATCCTGCGCTGCCACTACTGCGGCGAGGCCCGCCCCCTGCCGAGTGCCTGCCCCTCCTGCGGCAGCGAGGCGATCCGGTATTTCGGCGCGGGCACCCAGCGGGTCGAGTCCGAAGCGCGCCGGTATTTCCCGGGCGCGCGCATCGCACGCATGGATTCCGACACGACGGGCACGCGCGGCTCGCTCGAGACGATCCTCGACCGGTTCGGCCGGCGCGAGATCGACATTCTCATCGGCACCCAGATGGTCGCGAAAGGCCTCGATTTTCCGGATGTGACGCTCGTGGGCATTCTCGCCGCCGACAGCCTGCTCCGCATCCCGGATTTCCGGTCGTCGGAGCGAAACTTTTCGCTGCTGGCCCAGGTTGCCGGCCGTGCCGGCCGCGGGGATGCCGCCGGCCGGGTCGTCTTGCAGACCTACTTCCCGGACCATCACTCGATCCGGTTCGCCCTCACCGAGGACTACCTCGGCTTCTTCACCGAGGAAGCCGTCCATCGGCGAGCCGCGGGCTTTCCCCCCTTCCTGCATCTCGCCTCTGTCCTGTTCGTCAGCGAACTGCCGGAAAAGGCCAGGGACACGGCCGGCGTGTTCGCCGACACCCTGAAAGCCGCTCCGGGATTCGCCGGCGGAAGCCTGCTCGGCCCCGCCCCCGCCCCCATCGAACGGATCAACAACCAGTTCCGGTTCCAGCTCCTGGCCCGCGCTCCGGACCGGACCGCCCTCACGGCAGCCTTGCGAGCAACGGCCCCCGCCGCCGCGCGCTCCGGCGTGAAAATATCGATTGATATCGATTCCTGACTCCTTTCGATCGTGCGCGCCGTCATGGGTCGTGGTATAATGAGGAGGAAAAATATCGCATGAACGGGGCTCCCCAACCCCGCCTTCGAAGGAGACACCTCATGGTCAGACGCATTTTCCACCTCGGCGAGGATGAGCTTCGCAAGGCCTCCGAGCCGGTCACGACCTTCGACGACGAGCTGCGCACCCTGGTCAGGGATATGTTCGAGACGATGTACAAGAACAACGGGGTCGGGCTCGCCGCTCCCCAGGTCGGTGTGAACAAGCGCCTGTTCGTCATCGACACGGGCGACAATCCGCTCACGTTCATCAATCCCGAAATCCTCGAAGCCGCCGGCAAGGAAACCTGCAACGAAGGCTGCCTCTCCCTCCCCGGCCTCCAGGAGACCGTCACCCGGGCGAAATGGATCAAAGCCCGCGCCATGGATCTCGACGGCAACACCTTCGAGATCGAGGCCGACGGCCTGCTGGCCCGCGCGGTCCAGCACGAGAACGATCATCTCGACGGGGTCCTGTTCATCGACCGCATCTCGAAGGCCCGCCGCCTCCAGATCCGCCACGAGCTCGAGATCATCGAGGCCGGCGGCCGGATCGAGTATGAAGATGACGATGACGATTCCGATAACGGGGTCGATGCCGCATGAGCGAGGCGGCCCCGCTGCGCGTGGTGTTCATGGGCTGCCCGGACTTCGCCGTCCCGGCCCTGAAGGACCTCGCTTCGCATCCCGCGTTCCGGGTCACGTCGGTCTACTGCATGCCCGACCGGCCGAAAGGGCGCGGACACCGGGAAACGGCCACCCCCGTGAAGGCGGCCGCCCTCGAGCTCGGGCTTGCCGTGCGACAGCCCGCCTCGTTCCGGAAAGATCCGGCGGCGGTTGAAGAGTTGCGAGCCGAACAGCCCGACTTCCTGGTCGTCGTCGCTTACGGACTGATCCTGCCGCAGGACGTCCTCGACATCCCCCGGCTGGCCCCCGTCAACCTTCACGCATCGCTTCTGCCGAAGTATCGCGGTCCCTCCCCCATCCACGCGGCGCTGCTGGCCGGCGACCCCGTGACCGGCAACACCGTCATGCGCATGAACGCCAAGATGGATGAAGGGGACATGCTCGCCTCCCAGGCAACCCCCATTACCGATGCCGACACGCTTTCGACCCTCCACGACCGGCTCAGCGCGCTGGGCGCCCCGCTCCTGACCAACACCCTCCTGGCTTTCGCTCGGGGAGAGATCACCCCGGAAACCCAGAACCACACGCACGCGACCTACACCCAGAAGATCTCGAGCGAAACGGCCCATATCGACTGGAAGCGGCCCGCCCGCGATCTGTTCAACCTCATCCGCGCCATGACCCCCTGTCCCGGCGCCTGGTTCGAGACCGGCGGCGAGCGCTTCAAGGTCGGCGAGGCGGCGGTGGGCGAAGCTTCGTCCGCGGCGCCTGGCACGATTCTCGGGGCCGATGCACGGGGCGTCCGTATCGCGTGCGGCGAACTCGGTTCGCTCCGGCTGCTGCGGCTCCAGCGGCCCGGCAAGGCGATGATGCCCGCCGGGGAGTTCCTGCGCGGCTTCGCCTTCAAATCTCCGGCATTATAATATCATACCTGATATTTTTTTGGGGATTCCTTCACGATCCGCCGCGGCACCGAGGCGAACACCCGGCCGAGGTCGATTTCGAGCCCCGGGAACAGCTTGCAGGGCATGATCTCGACATCGCTGAAGATGACCGCCTCCTCGAATCGGCGGTCGGCACCGAGGGCGTAGACGATGATCCGCCGGTCGGTCGGCGAGACGATCCAGAACTCCTTCACCCCATGCCGTTCATACAGGCGCTTCTTCGTGATGTGATCCCGCGAAGAGGTGGAGGGCGACAGAATCTCGATCACCAGGTCCGGCGCACCCCGGCAGCCTTTGTCGTCCAGCTTCTTCTCGTCGCAGACGATGAGAATATCGGGTTGGACGACGGTCGTGATCTCCTCATCAGCTTCCCCCCCCTTGGGAAGCCGGACATCGAACGGCGCATGATGCATCTCACAGGGCTTGCCGCGCAGGAATTCCCGAAGGATTCCCTCGAGTTCCCCTGACACGAGTGAGTGCTGGCGCGACGGAGCCGGGGTCATGTCGAACGGCACACCGTCGATCAGTTCCCATCGTTCCTCATCGGGCCAACGGCAGTAATCCCCGTAGGTGAACGTTTGGCCGGTCATCTGATCCGGTCGTGGCATGCTCCGCTTCCTCCATACATATCGGGTGGCTGCCGGTAGGATACCATGAGAAATACACGAACGGATGAAATGCGTTGTTGCCGACGGGGCCGGGGGTATGGTAGAAAAAGGCATCGCCGCTTGTGCAGGAGCAAAATTGCACGTGGAAAAAAAGCAGATACAGCCGCCGCAGGCCACGATCAGGCGACTTTCGGCGTATCTCCGGTGTCTCAACGGATTCGATGATGAGGGTCTGACTGTCGTTTCCTCCCAGGAGCTCGCGATGCGGCTCGATCTGAACCCCGCCCAGGTCCGCAAGGATCTCGCCTATTTCGGGGAGTTCGGCAAACGGGGCGTCGGCTACACGGTCGCAAAACTGCGCGATCATCTCGTCAAGATCCTCGGCCTCGAGCGCAAGCGCATGGTCGGCATCGTCGGCGCGGGCGGCCGGCTCGGCAAGGCGCTGGCCTCGTATCGCGGTTTCGAAAGGCGCAACTTCAAGGTCGTCGCCCTGTTCGACAAGGATCCTCGGGTGATCGGCCAGGTCGTCGGGGCCAGCTCGGCCATCCGCCATGTCTCCGAGATTCCGAAGGCGGTCAAGGAGCTGAACATCGAGATTCTGATCCTGACCGTTCCCGTCGAGGCCGTCCACGAGGTGTTCGAGATCGCGCAGCTTTCGGGGGTGAAAGCCGTGCTCAATTTCGCCCCGTTCAAGTTGTTCTCGACCCCGCAGGTGACCGTCCACAATGTCGACCTGGCCATGGAACTCGAGTCGCTCAGCTACCATCTGAGCCTCGGCGAAAAGCTCCCCCAGGGCGACATTCTCTGAAGAGGTCTGCGCAAATCTGCGTTGACACGCCGTTTCCGGCGATGATATCCTATCCGCAACACGGATCCGAGAGGTTCTCATGAGTCTGACCATCGAGTGTCTGGAACGCGACAACGGCGCCGTCGTCATCGACGTGCGCGGCGAGATTACGTTCGAAAACTCCGACATCCTGCGCGACAAGCTGAACGAGCTGTGCGACCAGGGCAAGTGCCGGCTGATCATCGATCTGGCCAACCTGAAATACATGAGCTCCGCCGGGATGGGCGTGCTCGTTCACGGTCTGAAAAAGACCCGCCAGGGCAAGGGCGACCTGCGCCTGGTGAATCTCAGCGCCAAGATGCGCCGGGTGTTCCTCATCACCCAGTTCACACACCATTTTGCGGTCTATAATTCCCTCGAAGACGCCGTCAAGAGCTTCGCATCGGTCTCGGAAGGTGGTTCGCCATTTCCCTCGACGAAATCGTCACAGCAGTAAAATCCTACAACCCCGAAGCAGACTTCGAGCGCATCGCCAAGGCCTACCGGTTCGCGCAGGAGTGTCATAAGGATCAGTTCCGTGCCTCGGGCGAGTCGTATTTCATCCACCCCGAGGCCGTCGCGATGATCGTCGCGAAGGATCTCCACCTCGACTCGACCTCGATCTGCGCCGCGCTGCTCCACGACGTCGTCGAGGACACGGCCGCCACGCTCCAGGATCTCGAGGCGATGTTCGGCCCCACCCTGGCCCAGCTCGTCGAGGGCGTCACCAAGCTGAACAAGATGTTCTTCAGCTCGGCGACCGCCGCCCAGGCCGTCAACTTCCGCAAGATGCTGTTCGCGATGACAAACGATGTGCGCGTCATCCTGATCAAGCTCGCCGACCGGCTCCACAACCTGCGCACCCTCCAGTATCTCCCGCCCGTGAAGCAGAAATACGTGGCGAAGGAGACGCTCGAGATCTACGCCCCTCTGGCGCACCGCCTCGGCATCAACAAGATCAAGAGCCAGCTCGAGGAGCTTTCGTTCCAGATACTCCAGCCCGAGCAGTACAAGGAAATCTCAGACTTCCTCGTGAAGCAGGGTCTCGAGGGCGATGCGAAGCTGCAGGAAGCGCTGATGCAGATCGACAAGCATCTGCGCGAGGTCCATATCCACGCCGATCTCTCCGGCCGGCCGAAGCAGATCTTCTCGATATGGGGCAAGCTGCAGAAGCACAGCCTCACGCTCGAGGGGCTGTACGACTATCTGGGTGTCCGCATCCTGACCCGCTCGGTCAAGGACTGCTACGGCGCGCTGGGCATCGTTCACAAATTCTGGAAGCCGATTCCCGGCCGGTTCAAGGATTACATCGCCGTCCCCAAGCCAAACATGTACCAGTCGCTGCACACGACCGTCCTGTATGACGGCCGGCCGCTCGAGGTGCAGATCCGCACCGAGGAGATGCATCGCATCGCCGAGGAGGGCATCGCCGCCCACTGGGACTACAAGGAAACGAGCGGCAAGGAAGCGACGCCCGATTACAAGGAAAAGCTGTCGTGGCTGCGCAACCTGATCGACTGGTATCAGGACGCGAAAGACGCCTCCGAGTTCATGGAGACGGTCAAGGTCGAGCTGTTCCAGTATCACGTCTACGTGTTCACCCCGAAGGGCGACGTGATCGAGCTTCCGAAGGGAAGCACGCCCGTCGATTTCGGCTACTATATTCATACCGATGTCGGCCACCGGTGCATCGGGGCGAAGGTGAACGGCCACATCGTCCCGCTGGAATACTCGCTCCAGAACGGGGATATCGTCTCGATCATCACGAGCAAGACCCAGAAGGGGCCGAGCCGGGACTGGCTCAAGTTCGTCCAGAGCACGAACGCGAAAAAGAAGATCCGGGCCTGGCTGAAGAAGGAGTTCCGCGACGAGTTCGTCGGCAACGGCGAGAAGGAGCTGCTCGAAACCCTCGGCCGCATGGGCGGCTCGAAGGAGGACGAGAAGAAGATCAAGTCGCCGGCCTTCGTCGACGAGATCAAGAACATCGGCTTTCCGAACCTCGACGAGCTGTATGCGGGCATCGGCGCCGGCGAGGTACGGGCCCAACAGATCATCGGGAAGCTGTTCCCCGACCTGGTTCCCAAACAGGCTCCGCCGCCCGTGCCGTCCCAGCAGCAGCCTCAGCGCAAGCCCGACCGCGAACAGCGCCGGAAGGCCCGCAAGGGGCCGCAAATTATAGCTGGAGGTATTGAATCCGCCGAGGTCAAGATCTCGCGGTGCTGCAACCCGATTCCGGGCGACCCGATCATGGGCTACATCACGCGCGGACGCGGCGTGACGGTGCATCGCACCGACTGCCCGAACGCGAAGGATCTGTACAAGCAGCCCGAAGGGCGGCTGATCGACGTCCGCTGGGATATGGGCGTCCAGATCGAGCAGACCGAGCAGTCCTACCGCACCCGGATGCGGGTCGAGACGACGGACCGGCCGGGCATGCTCAACGCCATCACGAGCGTCATTTCGAACCAGGGCGTCAACATCCACTCGGCGAACGCGCGCACCACGAAGCAGCGCACGGGCGTGCTGGACTTCTCGATCGAGGTCGCGAACGCCCAGCAACTCCAGGCGCTGATCCGCGCTCTCACCCGGGTGAACGGCGTGACCAAGGTGTTCCGCTCCGATTCTCCGGCCACGAAGGGGGACGAGTGATGGCACGCAAGAAGAAGGAGTCGGGACCGGGGACCCCGCCGACGAGCGTCGATCTGTTCGCGGTGCTCACCCCCCCAGGTCGTGAATCGCCCTACGAGTTCGAGCTCGCCGCCCCGCCTGTCAAAAAGAGCTGGACGGAAACGTTCCTTGCCTGGGCCCGGGCCGATGCCGCGTCTGCGACTGCAGCCCCGGTCGCCGAGATGCCCGAGCCCCCGTTCCCGGCGGCGGAATTGTATACCGCCTCATATACCAATGATGCGGGCACCGGCGAAACCCGCTCCGAGGGGACGGCGGATGCAGACACCTTCGAGGCGATCGAGCGGGACATCGCAGCCTGCAAGCGATGCGAGCTCTGGAAAACCCGCACGCAGACCGTCCCTGGCGAAGGGAACCCGCATGCGAAGCTGATTTTCATCGGCGAGGCGCCGGGGGCGGACGAAGACACGACCGGCCGGCCGTTCGTCGGACGGGCCGGACAGCATCTCGACAAGATCCTCGCAGCGGCCGGGTTCAGGCGGGAAGAGGTGTTCATCGGCAACATCCTCAAGTGCCGCCCGCCGGACAACCGCACGCCGAGCCTCGAGGAGATGAAATGCTGCACGCCGTTCCTGCGCCGCCAGCTCGCTCTGATCAAACCCCACCTGATCGGCCTCCTCGGGAACACCTCGTGCAAATACGTTCTCGGCCCCGACGTCGAGGGCATCACGCGCATCCGGGGCCAGTGGTTCGATTCGATCTTCGGCATCCCCTGCATGCCGATGTACCACCCGTCGTACCTTCTGCGAAACCAGTCCCGCGAGCGCGGCAGCCCCAACTGGCAGATGTGGCAGGACATCCAGGCCCTCAAACGCCGGTACGACCAGCTCGTCTGATTTCATAGCGCCAGGGACATAAGCGCTTCGGCGTTTCCTCATGCCCGCAACGAGGGAAGACGCATTGAAATTCCCTTCGGAACCATGCTAGGGTTAGCTTCATGAGAAATGTTTTTGCCCTTCTGCTGATGGTTTGCACCTGCATTCTGATCGGCTGCCTTGGCTCGGGAGGCTCGGGATCATCCTGGTCTGGCGGAACGGGCGACATCGACACGCAAGCCCTGATTTCCGGGTGGGTCTCCATCGATCGAAACGGAAGCAAGATGTACGGGGGCATTCCGATCATCGCCCGGAATCGTATCACCTGGGCCGAAGCGGCCAAGGTCACGACGAATTCGAGCGGCTATTTTTCCTTTTCCAAGCTCGCTGCCGGCATCTACGACATCGTCATGGCCATTCCCGGAGATCGGGAAATCATCTTCGCACACGACGTGAAAACCGACGGCGTATCCCCCGGCCAGGTCCTCCCCGCCAGATCCCTCATCGGCATTCAGAACCTTCTCATCGACCGAATCGGCTCCGACTCGTTTCACCTTTCGTTCGATTCGAACACCACCTGTGTGGCCGTCGTCGAGTATCAACCCGTCGGCGGGGATGCCAAGACCGTCACACTCACGCCGGATGGAGCCAAGGAGCATGAAGGCACGCTGACGGGACTATTATATTCGACCAAATACGACGTGACCATCAAGCTGACCGACGGCGATACCGGCCAGGAGTTCGTCATGCCCGGCCTCCTCGTGTCGACGACGGGCACGGTTGGGCCGCGCAATCTTTCGGTCGTCATCAACGCAGGTTCCGTCGAGACGAACTTCCCGATCGTCACCTTGAGTCTTCATGCCGACGGATGTTCTGAAATGCTGATCAGTGAAAGCCCGGACTTTTCGGATGCCTCCTGGGTTAATTATGCCGAAACGTACACACACACGTTCAAGGATACGTCCGCCGGGCGAAAATGGATTTTCGTGAAATTCCGCGATGCAGACAGCAACGAGTCGACCGTTCAAATGGACGCCATTCTGCTCGCCCAGGTCGGGTATCAGGGCATTTCGATCAATGACGGCAGCGCTCTGACCAACTCGGCCGAGGTGGTTCTCGAGCCCGTGTATCCCGGAGCGACGTTCATGCAACTCGCCGACAACCCCGCATTTTCGTATTCCTATTGGGAGTCGTATACCGAAACCAAACGGTGGCGATTTTCTTCGGTCGACGGATTGAAGACGATTTATTGCCGTTTCAAAGGCGGCCAGGCAAATGCCGAAGAGGTGTTCACCGCATCCATCCTTCTCGACACGACCCCGCCTCTGGTCACCCTGAAGATCAACGATGGGGCGACGGTGACGGCGACGACGAGCGTCACGCTGACCATGAGCTACACGACACCTCCCCTGAAGATGCAACTGTCGAACACGACGGCTCCGGCGAGCAGCTCGACGTGGCTTCCCTTCGGCGGCATGGTCGCCTGGACGCTTCCATCGGGGGATGGAGCGAAAGAGGTGTTCGGCGTTTTCAAGGATGGGGCCGGCAATCAATATGGTCCGATATCATCCAAAATCACTCTCGATACGGTCGCCCCCCTCAATGATGCCATTTTCGTCAGAATCACCGAGAACACCACCTCCGACGTCGCGACGTATGCCCTCATCGCCAGTCTCCCCGTTTATCTGCATTTCGATGTCAAAGACGATTCGACGACCAGTGCGTATTATGCCGTCGCAAACGGAACGAGCGACAAGCCGTCCCCGGATCGATTCGTCAAGGTTCGGGCCCCCTTTTCCCCCGTTCAGTTCACCGAGGCGACGTTCAAGTCGGACCGGAACACGGCCGTCGGAACGTACACCATCTGGGTGTATTTCACGGACGATGCCGGCAACCCCAGCTTCGACAAAACCGCCAAGATGAAGATCGACGGCCCCCGTCTGGTGCTTTCGCCGGCCAGCGTCACTCTCACGTCGGGGAAAAACATCCAGTTCACGGCCGTCTTCGAAAACATCGAAGCACGATCCGTGACATGGTCTCTCGCGCCCCCTCTCGTCGGCACCATCGATCAACAGGGTCTGTATGAAGCCACGGCGCCGATCCGATTGCCTTCGGTGGCGACGGTGACGGCTCGCACGCAAGATGGCCTGCTCACGGGCGAAGCAACGGTCAACCTCGCCACGAGCGTCGAAATTCTGTTCAAGGATGGGACGGACGAAACGTACGGGCCTCTTGAATATCAACTGTCTCCTGGCAGTTCCAAAGAGGTTCAGATCCGCGTCCTGAACGACCACCAGGGCGTCGAGCTTCTCACACCTCCGTCAGCAGGCAGTCGCGTGCTTTCTTCCCCCAGTGTCTCCGGGGCGGATTCGCTCGTGACACTCACCTATACGGCACCTTCGAGCGCTCCGGCACCTTCCGGCAATCCAGTCGTCATCGGCATTTGCGCGAAAGCGAATCCTGAAGTCGTCGGCTCACTCTCGTTCCTGATTGCCGAAGGCGCGGGCATCACGCTTTCCCCGAAAAGCGGCGAAGCACAGCGCAACTCCCCCCTCCCCATCACCGCCACCGTCGTCGGAACCACCGAGACGGCCATGGTGTGGAAGATCAGCCCTACGAGCCTGGGCAGTTTCGATCCGGGATCCGTCGTTACGACCACGACGACGACCGATCCCAACCATCGGGTGACATTCTATGCGGCATCTCCCGAAAAAATCGGCCAGGCAGAGATTACGGCAAGTATAGACGGCGCTTCGGAACGGTGTCCCGTCACGGTGTATCCGCCCATCCAGTTCGTTATTGCGCCGCCGGCGACGACGGCTATGCCGCTGATCACACCGATCACCTTCAAGGCCCAGGGATTCGATTACCTCCTCGGCAATGCCACCGAGGCCGTAACCTGGCAGTTCAAAAATGCAGGAACGAGCAAGACCGATTTCAAACCCGCCGATGGAAAGACCTATTCGGATCGCGGATCGTTGACGGTCATCGACGCGACGACGGCCGAGTATCGCAGGCCCGCGGCTCTCCCCAGTCTTTCCGACCCGACGGCCAGCGACAGCGTTCTCATCAGAGCCGTCTCGAAAGCGGATTCGGCGGCATCAGCCACGGCGATCGCCACGCTCACTCCCAAAGTGGCGGTCAAGCTGTACACAGATGTCGAACGGACGGCGACGGCCATCGTTGCCGCGACCGTCGCAGAAGTTGGAAAGCTTCAGTTCTTCGCCACGGTGACGCCCCCAGACATTGGCGACACGTCCGTCGCCTGGACCGTCAACGATACGGCAGGCAATGCCCAGATCGGAACGATCGATGCGAATGGCCTCTATATCGCCCCGGATATCATCTCGATCAATCAGGTCACGATCAAAGCAGCATCGAAATACGACCCGACATCGTTCGCCACCGTGACCGTCAATCTGAGCGATTTCTGGCTACCGAAGCGGGACAACATGTTTGACAGCGTCACCGGCGAACCCATGCAGATCACGTCGCTTCTCGTCGATCCGACCACGCCGGTCGGCGACGATTTCATCGTCTACGCCGGAACCCGGGGATACGGGGTCTGGGTCGCGACCTTTTCGGATACGGCGGGAGACGTTACCGGAGGCTTCTGGCAACCGTTCGGAGCCTTGGGCAGCCGATCGAAGAAAAGTGATGGGCAATACGCCGTAAGCCATCTCGCAGTTTCATCAAACCGTGAATTTTACGCAGCAACCGCCAGCGGAATATGGCACTTAGCATATGACGGCACTCTGAACGGCAGCGAAGACAGCTTTATCGTACAAAAATTGGATAATCTCCTGACTGTTGATGCGAACTTCTTGAAGTTAGCATTCAACTCTCATGATCCTTCCGAGTTGTTCGCCTCCACACCTAACGGCGTTTACAAAATTCAAATATCCAACGATTCACAGGTTGATTCCAAGACAAAGATTCTCAATGTATTCGATCCCTACAAAACAATCGAAACACGTTTATATCAAAAGGTTACACCTACCGACCCCCCTGTCACAACAACACATGCAACTTCTGCCTATTCTTTCGATGACTCGTCAAATCCAATTGGCTCTATTCTCAACACGCTGGTTTACGATGATTATAATGACCGCCTCTATGCTGCAGGCGATTCGGGAATATTTTTGAGAATGAATGACACAGTGACAGGAAATTTACGGGAACTTTCTTCATATACTTTTCTAGCACCTGAACCAGATATCTCGATGGGAACGGGTACTTTTTTCGAACTAGGAGCACCGTTAGATATTTATTACATCACAACCGATTTCTCTGGAACGGCGCTCGACATGGCCATCGATGCGGTGAATCGCAACACCATCTGGGCGGCGACCGTGAGCGGGGTGTATCGTTCGATCAGCAACGGCATGCCCGGCAGTTGGGAGAAGAAACCCTTTGCCGCCGGCAGCTCGGTGAACACACGTGCCATTATCGTCGACTCGACGAATACCATCAACGTCCTGGCCGGCAGCGAAGACGGCCTGTACCGCAGCACGGATGCCGGCGCGACCTGGAAGCGCATCAAAAGCGGCCTGGGGAACCACAAGACGATCACGAGCCTGATCCAGGCGGCGGGTATCGCCGGCGCGCGCCGAAAAGTCTGGGCCGGCACCGCGGGCGGCGTGTTCATGGGCAGGCAATCCCTCGACCTGGAGTGATCTCACACCGCACCCGGCGGCGCAATGGCGTCACCAGGTGCCGCCGCGAATCCTCTGGATGCGGTTGTTCCCTCGTTCCACGACGTAGAGATCGTTCTGTATGACGATGATCCCCCAGGGATCGGAAAATTCACCCAGCCCCGTTCCCGATTTCCCGAACTTGTGAATCGCCGTCCCGCCGAGATCGAACATGACGATCTGGTCGTTCTGCCGATCCGTCGCATAGACCTTCGGCGTCGCGCCGGTGCCGAAGCAGAAGGAACCGCCCCGGCCTGATATATTGTATGTCGTATAATACGTATTCAAATCACTTCCGTAGACGACGATCCGCCCGCCTTCCATGATATAGACGAGGTCGTTATCCGCCCGGTATCGAACTGCGGCGGGAGCGGTGAGACCGGTCACCTGGCTGTAGCACAGGTTGTTCGTGACATCCCATTTCACCACGCGGTTGTTGTCACGATCGGCGATGAAGAACACCGAGGGATCGACAGCGCTGTCGATACTCCCCTTGATCTGGATATCCATGGGGTTCGAGAGCTGGCTGAAACCGTTCCCGATGGCGATCGTGTAACTCGAAACCGACTTGATCGCTTGCTGGGCGAGATTCGACGCAGCGAATCTCGTGATGCGACATCGCCCGTCACCATCATCCGTTTCCAGGCCGTAGATGGACGATCCATTCTGCAGGATCGAAATGAGTCTGTCCGTCAATGATGCAACTCCCGTGACATTCGGGGACGGCGCCCGCTCGAGATCGCCGCTGGCTGTCAGGATGCTCTTTCGATCGAGTTTGAGAATCTGAGCATCCGAGGCGTTCGCAACATAGACGGTATTGGCATCGGTCATGGCAATGCCCGTGGGTGCGTTCAACAGCAGATCATCATACACCTCGGCGTCCCAGACCCAGAACTGGATCTTCTTCGTCGCGATCAATCCATAGCTGTCCGCTGCCGTCAGAATGACCGTCTGAGTGCCGGGCGTTTCGATGTTCAATGCCAGGGTCGATCCGACCGAACGGATACTCCCCTCCGGATAATACCAGGTCATGCTGTTGGAAGGCAGATTACCATCCTCATGATCCGTTCCGACGGCGCTGATGACGATCGAAGTTCCCGCACTCGCAAGGAATATCGGAATATCCCCCGGTGCGACAGCATACTGAACGGGCTTCTCGATGTTCCAGGTTACCGTCGGAATCCGATTCACGAGAACCGAGACGTTCGATGAACTGACATTGCCCAGGCTGTCCGTTCCCTTGTAGGAAATCGTGTGCACCCCGGAGGGAAGGGTGTTCGCGGGTAAGGTGTTCACCGGAATCGAGTTTCCCGTTCCCAACGGCGTTGCACCGAAAAACCAGGTCATGGTGATCGGTCCTTCGGAATTCGGAACCGCCGTGAAAGTCGTCGGTGCATCCGTATCCAACCGAGTTCCATCGGCAGGATACGTGATCGATGCCAACGGATACCGAAAGCGGATCTTGTTCGTGACCGTCGAAGCAATGCCGTATTCATCGATACCCTGGAGGGTGATTTCATGCAGTTTGGAGTCAACATCACCTGGGCCGATGATTTGCGGAGATCCGGTTTTCCAGGGTTCTCCGTCGCGTTTCCAGGTCATCTTGGCGAGGTCGAGGGCTTCCCCCCCCCCATCGACTCCCGAGCCCGTCAGGGTCACCGAATTTCCCTCAAACAGGTATGTCCCGTTCCCAGGCGTGAAAGAGACGGTCGGATCATCCTGGACCAGGATTCTGGTCACACCTTTTACCTCTCGACCGAGACTGTCCGTGCCGCCATAAGACAACGTATACTCCCCTTGCAGGCTGGCCGCAGGCGTGGAGAGATCGGGACCGGTGCCCTGCTCCTTCGCACCCGACCCATCATCAAGCCACCACTTCATTTCGATCGGTTCGGCCGGGTTTGGCGTTCCGTGCGCCTCAATCGTATCCTTCTTGGTATACCTCGTATCCGCAAGCGGTGAAGTCACGACGGGCGTCGGATAGCCGAATTCGATAGTGACGGCTGTCTTGCCAACGACTCCGTCTTCATCTTCTCCGACCAGCTCGAACACATGAGAACCGGGAAGAGTGCCGGAAGCCACATCCACCGTTGCCCCCGTTCGCCAGACGGTTTCTTTGTCACCATCGAGATACCATTTCATCATGGTTCCGAGTATTGCCGCTCCGTTGTCCGCCCTCTCCCCGCTCCCCTCGAGCGTTACGTCTCCGGCAAACAGCAAGGCCCCGGTATTCGGCGTGATTTCCATCACGGGCTTGCCACGGATCAGTATCGAAATCTGATCATGGAGAATATTTCCAAATGTATCGACTCCTTGATAGCGTATCGTATGCAAACCATTTTCCATGATGCTCACATCATCAATCGACGGCCCGGTGCCGAGATTCTTTTTGAGACCGGCCTCGTCGTAATCCCTCCACCATTCCATGGGTATGAGGCTCGACGCGCCGGGCTCTCCGCGAAGGTCGAACGGCACTCCCGGTTCGAACGTGTCTCCATTGGCGGGCGACAGGATGGAAGGCAACGGATGCCCCGGAAACAGCCTCGAGGTGATGATTCCCGGCACTCCGAGAGTATCCTGCCCTTCCAGTCTCAGCTCGTTCCAGCTCCCTGCCACGAGATCGCCTTCTTTGGGAGAGTAGGTCTCGGTTGCAGCCAGGAAACTGGTTCCTCGATACCATTTCATGGTTTCGGTGACGATCTTTGTTCCGTCGCCCGCCGTTCCCGCGCCCTTCAACGTGCATGGCGCACCATCAAAAACGACTGCATCGCCGGCAGGAATGATCTCCATCGTCGGAAGATTTTGCACGATGATCCGGATCGTCGAGGAGCTAACCATCCCCTGACTATCGGTTCCGATATATACGATGGTATTCAGTCCATTCGGGAGAAGAACGTCCTTCAGGGACGAGCCTTCACCGAGAGGCTTCGTGTCGCCCAGGCGCCACCACTCCATCGGCATCATCGGGTGGGACGGAGGAACGGCCTCCAGGTCGACGGTTGTCCCCGGATTGATATACCTGCCGTCGGAAGGTGACGTGATGCTGGCAAGGGGGTAATCGATCGTCACCTCCTTGGAGATGCTTCCGATGACGCTTCCAAGTGCACTTCGCCCCTTCAGGGTGATGCGCCGAAGCCCTGCCTCCTCGACTTCAGAGGGAAGATCGAAACTGTTCATCCCGGCTTTCCAGACCGTCTCCCCGCGAGAATCGATGAACCACGTCATCCTGACGGGCGGGATGCTTCCCATGGAATCGTCTCCCTCTCCTTGAAAGGCAATGGTCGTTCCCTTGAAAAACACACTTCCGTCAGCCGGGGAAAAATCCATCACCGGCACGGCTTCGCATGTCACGGTCACCGTGCTGGAGCTCTCGAAAGCCAGCGCATCCCTTCCGATATACGTATAAGTATATTTCCCGGCATCCATCGGCATCGTATCGACGACCGATGATCCAATGCCCACCTCCTCCTGGTCGCCTTTTCCGTAATTGCGATACCACTTCATCTCGAGGATTCCCTTCAAATCCGGAATGGCCTGCAGCGTCAAATCATCGCCCGGATCGATACGACGATTGTTGGCGGGACTCGTAATGCTTGCAAGCGGAATTCCGGCAGTCAGGCTCTGTGTTACACGGCCTTCGGTCCCGAAGGGACCGGTTCCGGAAAGGGTTATCTCATACTTTTTCCCACGCGGCGCAACCTCGGGAAAATCAGTGAGAGGGGCAAGGAAATTTCCCGTAGCCGTTTTCCAGGCAGCTCCATTCAACAGCCATTTCATTTTTTCCGGCAAAATCGCCTTGTTCAGCGTATCCATTCCGGTCCCGCTGAAAGGGATGTCGTTCCGCCGGAACAGAGCAGCTCCGTCACCCGGTGTGAAGGTCATCTGAGGAACGCGTTCCGCGATGATCGTAATGGTGTTCGAACTCACGACCGGCGGGATACCGCTGTCGGTTCCGACGTAGGTAATGGCATGACGACCGGATTCAAGATTCAGGATGGCGGGTGTCCCCGTCCCGATTTGTTTAGCACCGGCCTCACCCCAGCCATTCCACCACTGCATGACCAATTTGCCTGTCGTCGGAGGAACACCCTCGAACGTGACCGGTCCCGGATCGACACGAAGCCCCTGGACTGGCCTCGTGATGGAGGCCGGCGGCAATCGAACGGTAAAGGCATGACTCACGCTACCGATGGTAGCCTGGGCCCCTTCACCTTCGAGCCTGACGACGTTCGTTTCTTTCGGGAGATCCAAATCCCGGATCGTAAAGCTGGCGATGCCAGACTGCCAGACTCCGGCCTTTCCTTCGAGGAACCAGTCGAGCGATGTCTCCGGCAAGAGGCGGTTGTCGGTATCCGTTCCCGTTCCGACGAAGGGAATCCTCTGGCCTGCAAAAAAAGCCGCACCGCTCACGGGAATGAAATCCATCGCCGGTGGCATGTTCACCCGAATGACGATACTCGCGGCACCGGTTCGCCCTTCGCCGTCCTTCACGGTCAAGGTGATGACGTGCTCCCCCGAGCGCAGATCCGTGCGCAGGAGATCCGTTCCGACACCGAGCTGCCCATCGATGCTGGAACTCCAGGTGAATGCCGAGCTCTTCGTGATCGGACCATCCTCGTAATCGATCGCATGCCCACGGAATCGAATCTCCGCATGCTCCGGGAAGCCCGCGCCATCCGCCGGAGTGTCGATGACCACGACGGGTTTGGCGTTGACGACATCGATGCGCTTCGTCGCAGTCGCCGCGACGTCATTTTCGTCCCTTGCTTCGAACAAGATACGGTATGGACCCCGGTGGAGAAATCGGTAGGCTATCGTCCTCGTTCGGCTCGCAAGGAGGGTCGTCGTATCCGTCGCGACGAACCACACCATCCGTTCGTCGGTGATGTTACGACCGGCATAATCGGAGCCAACCCCCGAGAATGTGACGGTCGAACCGGCTTCGAATGCCGTTTCGGCCGGTTCGACGATGCTCACGTTCGGGACCGCCGTGACCCTCATCAGGATAGACGCGTCGATGCGAGTTGCCGGGTCTTCCGCGACGAGGGTAATGGTCGCGAGCGCCGTCTGCCCCGGTTGGATAGGAGGGGAGGTCCAATGGAACGTACCACCTTCCGCGGCGGTCGGGCTACCTTGCGATGCCGACCAAGAAATATCCGGAGATACATCGGACGGCCAGGTGATGCTCGCGACGAAGGCGAGTCGAACCTCTCCACCGATCTGTGTCGTGGCCGTTCCGGTGATTTCAACCAGCTTGAGCGGCGTCGGGACGATCACCTCACCGGGATGCCTCACGTCATTCGAAATCACCATGCGGGTCATGCCGGAAAGCGGCGGCCTCGTCAGCGTTTCCCTCGCGGTGAAGGTGATCGAGGCGGTCGCGACATCGACCGGGGCGATCCATGAACCCGAGCAGCTCGCCGTTTGCCTGAAAGAGCCGGCAGACCACGACCAGGTCGCCATGGTGTCATCGTGCTCGGGATCCAAGACAAAGGCCGACAGCGGGATCGATCCCTGGCCGCTCACGGGATGCAAGGGTGTTTTCATCCAGACGAAGGGCGGATGGTTGTTGCTCGTGTTCTCGACGAATCTGGTTCCGATCACGACCGCCGAAGCGGCATCGAACGCATCGGCAGGAACGGATACGACGCACTGCTGCCAAATTCTCCCGAGGGGTGGGTTGATGACGATCGTGCCAACCGCGCCCGACGGCATATCAGGTGAACGATAGACTCCATTCCCCAAAAAAGTGAACGCTTCGCCCCACAGAACGGGGGAGCAGTAGGAAACGGGATTGCCATCGGGATCCGAGACCAGCAGCCGGGTTGAATACCGGGCACGGTCACCGGGGCCGAGGTTGAAATCAATTTGCTCAGCAGCTTTTGAAGACGTCAGATCGACCCGAGCGAGGGATCGGGCTTTGTATATCGTATCTCCGCCGGCGTTCCATCTCGCAATCACGTAGTATTTGCCGAACGGGATCCCCGTCATCGTATAGGTCCCGTCGGTTGCCGGAACGGCAGTGATCGATGGATTTTCCTCGAGAAACACGACGAGGCTCCCTGGCTGGACAGCGGCCAGCGCCTTCGTCAAAGAGGCGTGCAGGCTCGCGAGACCGGCCTGGAGCGTCACCTTGCCGGAAATCGTTCCGAGACTGGTCGAGGGGCCCGCGGTCCCGCCGCCTCCCCCGCCCCCGCCACCCATGCATCCGATCAGGACGACGAGGATGGCGCCAACCAAGAACGCCAACCGTTTCATCAGCGCAACCCGGCCGGCGATTGTATTTTGTTTATTTTATATTTCACACTTTATTTTTTCGCGATCGCCACCGAAACCTGCACGGCGTGGATCTCGAGGCGGCGCTTCTGATACAGGCGCAGGGCGGCCTCGGCAACGTCGGAGATGAACAGGACGTTCATGGCGGCGCCGACTCCGCCGCCGACGAGGGGGATCGCCTGGGCGGCTTTGCGCCGCGTCAGGTTGATGCAGAGCTGTTTCGCAAGGTTGCGCACCGCCGCCGTGAACGCCTCGCGGCCCAGAATCGCCCCCTGCTCGCGCGTCGAGATCGCCGTCGAGGTGCCGTCGAGAACGGCGCGGATCTCGGCGGCGCCCGCGACGGCGTCTTTCTTGTCTTCGGCCGTGTTGGCCGAACCGGCGCGAAGGGCCTGGAGGAGGAACGACCGTTCGACCTCGGCGGAGGTGTCGAACCCATAACAGGCACCAATCCGGCGAATGGTGCGGATCGCAAGCACCAGCAGGGCCGGGATGTCGGCCGTCAGGCCGACGAGGCCGGTCATACCCGTCACGGCCCCTTCGGCGGCAGCAAGCCCTTTTGCCCAATCCGAGACGGTATCCGACAGGCCGTCCGATATATGGAGAGGAGCGTTGGCGAAATCCCGGCAGGAAGCGGCTTCGAAGCCGAGCTTTTTCGACTCGGCCAGGAGATCGTCGCTGCCCGAGACGGCCGCAGCCGCATTCAGCGCGGCATCGATGGCCTTTTCCATGACCTCCTCGGGGACGACCTTCTGGGCCGCCCAGGCAAGCGGGGCGGCAAGAAATCCCATCGTGCGGGCCATGGTCGATGGCGGTTGTGCTTCCCAGGCTTCGATGGCGTCGATCTGCTGCTGCTCGTAGGCCCCCCGCATACTGTCCATGGCTTCCTCCGCCGGTAATATTGAGCTTCCCACGCCATTGTACGGCAGCCGGGGCCCGGAAACAAGCTGCCCGGCTCAGATTTCGCCTCTTGATGGCGGCGGTTCCGCACCAACAAAAACCCGGATCCTCGAGGGATCCGGGTTTTGTTTCCGAAAGAATCCGGAAGGATCGGGAGAAGAATTACTTCTTCTCTTCTTCCTTCTTCTCTTCGGTCGCCGGAGCGGCGGCCGGAGCAACGGCGGCGTCAGCCTTCTTCTCTTCGAACGACTTGATCATGAAGCCTTCGGACTTCCCGTCTTTGGCGGCGACCTTCTCACCCTCGAGAACGAAGGTCAGTTCGGCAACCTTCTCGACCTTGAGGAGCTCGGCCAGCTTGTCGCCGGGGAGGAGGGTCAGTTCGGCATCAGCGGTCTTGAAGGTGACGGTGTCCGGAGCGCCGTTCTCGCCCTTCACGACGACGACTTTACCTTCGAGCTTCACGGGAGCCGGGGTGGCGGCGGCGTCAACGGCGGGGGCCGGAGCAGCGGCGTCAGCGGCGGGGGCGACGGCGGCGTCAGCGGCGGGGGCAACAGCGGCGTCAGCGGCCGGAGCCGGAGCGGCGGCGTCCTGAGCGAAAACCGGGAGAGCGAACGAGGCAACCATCAGAGAGAGAATAAGAGCGCGTTTCATTATCTTGAAATCTCCTTTATGTGTGTTTGAGGTCGAACCTCGATCAACGATTCAGCAAGGACGATGCCAACTCGCTTGTTTTGGCTTGTACCCTCATTTTGGCGATGGGGGTCCCGGTCAATCGCGGAAGTTTCCCCAGTCTGCGCTGCGGAAAAATCCTCATTTTCACCCCTTCTGCGGATTTTTCCCCAGCCGCCTGCCCAGGGTTTCCCCCGCGTTGAAATAGGATCAGGCCCAGATGAGCCATCCGGACGGATCACGATCCGCCCCTACGCCACAGGTGTTGGTTCGACCATGAGGGTGGGGGGACGCAGAGCAATTCGCCCAAAGGGGAGTTGCGTCCTCATGCCTCGGCAAGGCCGTATTTTTTCAACCGGTATCGCAGAATATCCCGGGTCATGCCGAGCAGCTTGGCAGCCTGTGACTGGTTTCCCTTGCACCGTGCCAGAGCGTCCTGCAGATACCGGCGCTCGATCTCTTCGAGATGCCCATGCAGGTCCATTCCGCTCTCGGGAATCGGAACGACTTCCTGAAGGATCGTCCGGGAAGCGGGTGCCGGGATCTGGCCGTTCTGGCCTCCCAGCCCAAGACTCGCTGCGGTGATCTGCTCGCCGGTCTCGAGGATCACGGCCCGCTCGATACTGTTCTTGAGCTCACGGATGTTGCCGGGCCAGTGATACGTCTCGATCAGTTGAACGGCGCTCTCGGAGAACCCGCCGAGGTGGCGCTTATATTTCGATGAGTATACTTCAAGAAAATGGCTTGCAATCACCATCGCATCACCGCTCCGCTCGCGCAGCGGGGGCAGAAAGATCGGCACGACGTTCAGCCGGTAGAAGAGATCTTCACGGAACTCGCCGTCCCGGACGGCCTGGGCGAGATCGCGGTTCGTCGCCGCAATGATGTTCAGATCCACCTGGATCGGCCGGTCGCCCCCGACCCGCCGGATTTTCTGCTCCTCGAGCGCCTTGAGGAACTTCGTCTGGATGGGAAGCGGCATCTCGCCGACCTCGTCGAGAAACAGCGTTCCCCCGTCGGCCAGCTCCATCAGCCCCTTTTTCGTCTCGGTCGCTCCGGTGAATGCCCCTTTTTCGTGGCCCAGCAGCTCGGATTCGAACAGATTCTCGGGAATCGCGCCGCAGTTGATTTCGATGAACGGCCCCGTCGCGCGCGGTCCGATCTGGTGCAGAGCGTTGGCGGCAAGCCCCTTGCCGGTGCCGCTCTCCCCGCCCAGCAACACGACCCCTGCGCCCGCCTTTCCGATCCGTTCGAGCGTCTCGATCACCTCCCGCATTCGCGAGGAGTGGCCCAGAACCGCATACTTCGGTTGACGCTGCGCCCGCTCCGTCGAGAGGGAGGCGACGACCTTCTTGAGGCGAGCCGCCTCGAGGGCGTTTTGTATCGTAAGGCGTATTTTTTCCAGCGTGAACGGTTTGAGGATGAAGTCGAACGCCCCGGTGCGGATCGCCATGACGGCCGTCTCCACGTCGGCGAAAGCCGTTACCATGATCACCTGCACATCGGGATCGAGCTGCTTCAATCGCTCGAGGAACGCCGTTCCCTGCATGCCGGGCAGGCGGACATCGACGACGGCGGCATGGAACCGCTGTTTTTCGGCCACCGGCAGCGCCTCCTCGGCGCTCTCGAAAGCCCGGACGCGATACCCGCTGCGCTCCAGATCCCGTTTGAGCCCCCACAGGATCAGCTTTTCGTCATCGATCAGCAACAGGTCATACATGGGCTTCGTCTCCCCCGGTCGGTGCGGTGTTCCCGGAAACCGTCGGATTCACGCTCGTTCCGATCTGCGTGGTGGAAAAGCTCGTGGCACTGGGCGGAATGGCCGGAGCCGCCGGAGCAGCATCGATGCGCCGGGGCAGGTCGAGCTCGAACCGGGCACCGCCCAGTCTGCTCCCGGGAACGGCCCGGGCCGTTCCCCCGTGACTCTCGACGATCCCGGCCACGATGGCGAGGCCCAGCCCCGTCCCCTTGGTCTTCGTCGTGAAGAACGGATCGAATATCCGCTCCAGATTCTCTTCGGGAATGCCCTGGCCCGAGTCTTCGATCACGATCCGGATCCCCGCGAGACAGGGTTCGGCCGAAACGCGGATGGTCCCGTCGTGATCGACGGCATCGATCGCGTTCGTCAGCAGGTTCAGCAGGGCCCGATGCAGCTGATTGCGGTCGGCCACGGCATCGTTCAGTTCTTCCGGGATTTCTATGTTCAGAACTATTTTTCTTTCTTCGAACCAGGAGCGGAGAAGGATGTGCAGTTCATCGAACAACTCCGTCCACTTCATCTCTTCGGGATTCAGGGAGCGAGGCCGGGCGAAGACGAGCAGATCCGAGATGATGCCGTTGACGCGGTACACTTCCTTCAGGATCTCGGCGAAAATCTCGCGGTCGGGCCCATCGGCCGGGTATCCGCCCTGCAACGCCTGGATCGCGGTTCCGATGGCCGCGACGGGGTTGCGGACTTCATGGGCGACGGTGACGGCGAGTTGCAGCATCGAGGTCAGCCGCTTCTGCTGCTTGCCGAAGGCAACGTTCATCTGGTTGAACGAGTCGATCAGTTCCCGCATCTCGGGCGCCCCGGCCGGGTCGACGAACGGCGCCTTTCCCGGTTCCCCGGGGCTCCGCATCACGTCCATCAGGCTCCGCAAGGGGGCCATGGCCGCACGATGCAGATAAAAGGCGAACGAGAGGCCCGCCGCGAGGACGAGGCCGGCCACCCAGAGAATCGTCCCGCTCATCGCCTCGAGCTGTTCGCGCATCACGGCGTCGAGCTGCCGCCGATTCACGCTTTCCTGCCTCAGCAGATCGCGGATCTGCTCGTGAAGGCGTGTCCGGGCAGCCTTGATCCGCTGGAGCGTCGCCGGGGAGACGGCGCCGACGGGAAAGTTCTGGTTGATCGTGTAGGTCGCGTTCTGAAGCAGATCGGCCATCTCGACGCGCGTGCGGTCGAGCCGCGCGAACTCGGCTCCCTTCGCGCGGAACTGGCGGAGGTCTTTCGCCCGGTCGAGCAGGGTGCCGACCCGCTGGCTGAACTCGAAATAATGCCGCCAGGTCTGCTCGGAGAGATACTGGTCGAAGGTCTCGGAGGTCTGGAACAGGTCGAACAGATCGTTCTGCACCTGGCTTCCGACCATCAGCACATCATCCGCCACCCGCAGATGCGCGGTCGCATCGATCACGTTCGAAAACCGGCGCAGAGCCAGCCCCATGAACGCGACCATCAGCACGCACAACAGCAGCGACCCGAGAACGACACGCTGCGACAACCCGAACCGGCGCATCCGGCGCCTCCCTCGATCGAATGTCCCGCATTATACGGCGAACCGCCCCGCCCCGCCACCCCGACTGCCAACCGCCACGCGCGTCAGTCGAAGGTGTTGAACTCGTCGACGGTCGCGGTGTCGTCGCGCCAGGTGATGATGTTG
>Ga0116157_10000262_pt1 | contig 57877 bp, 45 predicted proteins | sample AD_UKC048_MetaG_FD_89882 | JGI IMG/M metagenome (GOLD analysis project Ga0116157, IMG submission 89882) | Active sludge microbial communities of municipal wastewater-treating anaerobic digesters from USA - AD_UKC048_MetaG | ecosystem: Engineered > Bioreactor > Anaerobic > Digestate | place: USA... | reverse complement strand
TGCGGCCGGTAATCGATCAGAAAGGGGACGGATGCCATGGCCACGATTGTAGCAGTCTTCCCGGGAGATGCCAACCGTCTGGTTGCCCTGCGAGAGGGGAAATGGCGTGCGGTGCGGCGGTTGTGGTATCGTTGAACCATGGCACGGATTCTGGTGATCGAAGACGAAGCGAACATCGCGCGTGCGGTGCGCGACAGGCTGACCCGTGACGGGCATGCCGTCGACACGGTGCTGTCGGGCCCGGCGGCCCTCGAATACCTGCGCGATCACCGCCCCGAGCTGATCATCCTCGACGTGCTGATGCCCGACATGGATGGCTTCGAGGTCGTGAAACACCTCAAAGCCGACGAAGCGACCCGGAGTGTGCCGGTCATGCTGCTGACCGTGCTGACCGAGGATGACCGCCTGAAACAGCAGGGCATCGATGCCGTTCTCAGCAAGCCCTACAGCGGCGCCGATCTGAGCCGAACCGTGAGCGGGATTCTCACCCGCACTGCAGGAGGAACCCATGGATCCGAGAACAATCCTCGTCGCTGACGACGAACCGCATATCCTGCGGGTCGTCAAGGACAAGCTCGCCAACGCCGGCTTCACGGTCGTCACCGCGACCAACGGTGAAGAGGCTCTGGAAGCGGCTCGGCGCGAGAAGCCCGTGCTCATCCTGCTCGATGTCATGATGCCGAAGATGAACGGCTTCGATGTGTGCCGCTCGCTGCGAGCCGAAAATGGATTCGCCGGCGTGCCGATTCTTCTGCTGACCGCCCGCGGCCAGGAAGTCGACCGCCAGATGGGCCTCGAAGCCGGTGCTTCCGAATACATCACCAAGCCCTTCAGCCCCCGGGAGCTCCTGGCGACCGTCCAGAGCCATCTCGAAGCCGCGAAGACGGTCTGAAGACGTGGCGTCCGCAAGCTTTCCCCTCGCATACCGGCTGATCGGGTCGGATCGCGCCCGCTCCGTGCTCGGGGCCATCGTGGCCGGCGGCGGATCGTGGAGAGCGGCGGAGCTGCGCGGCGGTCATCCGCCCGATGCCCCCGCCGACATCGGCGTGAAGCTTCCCGATGGGGTCGAACTCGACGCCTGGCTGCCGGAGCCCTGGCGTGCCGCGGCCCCGGTGCTCGAGAAGGCGCTGGACCAGATCCTGGCGGCGGAATACGAAAATATCGATCTGACGCGCGAGCTCTCGCTGATCTACGAGGAACTGACGCTGCTCTACCGCCTCAGTGCCTCGTTTGCCGGAACCCTTCAGCTCGACGAGCTGCAGAAGCGCGCTGTGGCAGAAGTTGCGGCAACCCTCGAGGTCAAGCGGGCCTCGGTGCTGATGATCAGCGAGGATGGCGAGAGCCTCATGCTGACGGCCGGCCTGGGCGTGTCACCGGATGACGTCGGCAGGCGGCGGTTCGCCCGCGGGCACGGGCTGGCCTGGTCCGTCATCGCGTCGGGCCGGCCCCTGATCGTGAACGAGCCGGCGCAGCACCCGGACTACGAGCCCGGCCTGATTCCCGACGAGAGCCTGCTGCTGGTTCCGCTGCCGTCGAAAACCGGCTGGATCGGTGTGTTGGCCGTTTCCAGCAAACTCGACGGCGGGGAGTTCACCTCGAAGGACGAGAAGCTGCTCACCACGATCGCCCAGCAGATGGGCGCCGTCTGGGAGAACGCCCGGCTGTACCGCGAAACCCGCGAGCTGTTCCTGAACACCGTCGAGGCGCTGGCCGCCGCGATCGATGCGAAAGACCCCTACACGCACGGCCACTCCCGGCGCGTGACCGACTTTTCCGTCGCGACCGCGGCCCGGATGGGCGTCGCCGGCGATGATCTCGAGACGATCCGGGTGTCGGCGCTGCTTCACGACATCGGCAAACTGGGCGTTTCCGAGGCCGTTCTGCGCAAGCCCGACCGGCTGACGAACGATGAATACTCCGAGATCAAGCGGCATCCCGTGATCGGCGCCGAGATCATGCAGCACATCAAAAAGCTGTCGAAATTCATCCCCGGCATGATCGATCACCACGAACGGTTCGACGGAAGCGGCTATCCCGAAGGGCGGAAAGGCGATGCCATCTCACTCGCCGGCCGCATCATCGCCGTCGCCGACACGTTCGACGCGATCACCTCGAGCCGCCCCTACCACCCCGACCGCCGCGGCCGGCCCGCCGAAACCGCCGTCGCCGAGATCCGCCGCTGCTCCGGAACCCATTTCGACCCCGCCATCGTCGAGGGCTTTCTTCGCGCCTGGGAAGCCGGCGAAATCCGCCCCGAAGACGCCGCTCCCATCGCCCCGCAGGCTGTTTGACGGGAACCCCGACGGTGCCCTCCATCAGGCCGAGAGCTTCCTCCGTTGCGCCGGGCATCGATTACGACCTGTTCCAGCGGCTCGTCCGGCTCGAGGTCGAGCGGATGCCGGCACGATTTCTGCGCGGGTTGTGCGGGGTGTTCGTCGAGCGGAAGGCGTTTCGTGAGACGGGAAGCCTGACCGGGCTGTATGTGCTCGGTCATTATATTCCTCACTATCATATGGCGGGCGGGCCGGCCGTCGTCATCTACTACGGCTCGTTCCGCCGCGTGTTCCGCGGCGCCGACGACAGAAAGATCCGGCGCGAGCTGTCACGGACCGTCGCGCACGAGCTGCTCCACCACTGGGAGTTCCAGTCCGGCATCGACGATCTCGGTGACGAGGACCGCGCCTGGCTCGAACGGTGGCGCCGCTCGACCGGCCGCCCCGCCCCCTCGAGTTTCGGCCGCGACTGGCGTGAGGCTCTGTTGTTTCTCCTGCTGCTGATGGCCGGCATCACCCTCACCGCCTGGCTCGTCAGCCCTTGACGCCGTGTGGCTAAAATGAAACCGGGGCGTCCTTGCGGACGCCCCGGTGGGTTCAGCTAGCTATTAGGACAGCTTGCGAACGTTGATCGCCTGGGGACCCTTGGGGCCGGCCTCAACCTCGAACTCGACCTGCTGGCCTTCGTTGAGGGACTTGTAGCCCGAACCCTGGATCGACCGATGATGCACGAAGGCATCCTTCTCGCCGTTCTCACGCTGAATGAAACCGTAACCCTTATCGTTGTTGAACCACTTAACAGTACCGCGCTCCATTAGTTGGAGACCTCCTAGTATTTTCTCCGAAGCTAGAACAACATTCCCGCTTGCCACCAACTTGGTTCTTGTCCGTGCCGGCCCAAGACCTGTACCGTAACTTAAACCGCATCGGAGTCGGGGACGCCCCTCGGAAGTTTCATCATCTTACCACGTTGCGCATGTCTTGGCAATAAGATTCGCAGAAATCTGGTCTCCAGATACGTCAAAATACGTTGTACACCGGAGTTCCGGGGAAAAGAATTTTTCGGACGGCCCACCGGCGCATGCGTGGCAGGTCTGGCGCACGGGGGCGTCCTGGTGTACAGTGGCCTGGACATGAAAAATACAGCTCAAGCGGCTCCAGCCACCAACCTCGCCAGGTCATACCTTCGTTTCATGACCGCTTCGGGGCTGGTGGCTGCGTCACTCGTGCTGTTCCTGATTCTTCCCCGGGAGGATCTCCCCGGTCGAATCGGAGCGATATTCACCGGAACCGGGCTTCTGGGCCCTCTGTATTACACGGCGCTGTACATCATTGGCAGCGTTCTGATGCAGCCATGCTTCCCTCTGACGCTCGGAGCCGGCCTGTTGTTCGGCTTCACGAGGGGATTCGGTATCGCGCTCGCCGCCTCGACCGCCGGTGCCGCAGCGGCATTCCTGGTTGCCCGATACATCGCCCGCGACTGGCTCCGGGAAAAAACCGCCGCCGATGCGCGATTTGCCGCCGTCGACCGGGCCATCGCCCGCGACGGGCTGCGGGTGGTCCTGCTGCTGCGGCTCGCATCGATCCTGCCGTATAACCTGGTGAACTACACCATCGGAGTGAGTGGAATCGGCCTCGGTCCTTTCGTCCTGGCGACGCTCGTGGGGCGGATCCCGATCACCGCATTGCATGCCTACCTCGGCTCGATCTCGCCGCGGATCGTCTCGCTCTCGACGGCGGCGTCCTCCATTTCCCCGGTCGAAATGGCCGTCTACGCCCTGGGCTGGATCGCCACCTTCGCTGCAACGATGTACATCAGCAGACTGGCCCGCCGCGCCTTCGAGACGGTGGCATCCGGGCGGGTTTGAAACCCGCCCCTACAGGTGGGGGTACTCGCAATGACCTCTGTGCCAGGGATGGAGAATTCGTTACTAGAACCGATCCGCAGATGACGCAGATGGCACAGATGAAAACCTGAACCTCTTCATTTTATGGGATTTCCGCAGGGCAAACGGGGGCCTTGATACCTATTCCGGGAGGGACTGGAAGAGGATCGAATGAGCCCGACTGTCGAGCGCTGCCGAGACCGGTCCGTCGTTCGCATCGAGGGAGATCCGCTGGCAGGCGTGGGCGCATACGAGGTGCGCCCACCCGGACCCGGAGGCAGGATGCCGACTGGTCCGGGTTTCGCCTCGACAGCGCGATCTTCCGAGGAGAACGCGAACGACGGCAACCGGTCCGGCACGCGAGAGCTGGAGGGCGAATCGATCCTCTGGAAGTCCCTCCCCCCAGCTCAACGATCATCCGTTTGCTCTGGGCTTGCAAGGCGGGTTTCCCGGGGGCCGGGGGGGACGTGGTATACTGAAATGCTTGGAGGAACACCATGGCATCTTCGGTCAAACGTTTTTTCAGACTCATCCCCCTCGCCATCGTCGCCGGCATGCTCGCTTTCACTCCGGCCGCGTCCGCCACCCCCTGGGAAAACTCCTATGAGAAGGCGTTCCAGCCGGCCGCCGTCGGCCACAACCCGGTCAATGCCTATCTGATGATGCTGGCCTGCTATTACAACTACGAAAACCGCATCATGACGGCCAACTTCGAAGAGTTCAAGAAGAAATACGTCGAGTTGTTCACCCCCTGGGGCATGACCGAGTTCGATTTCATCAACATCCGCCGCCGCAGCGCCGACACGCAGGTGGTCGTGATGTCGAACCGCGTGATGACCCTGGTCGTGTTCCGCGGCTCCGAGGCGAGTTCCGGGGCTTCGTTCAAGCCCGTGAAGTTCGTCTATGACTGGCTTCTGACGGATTTCAACTTCTTCAAGCACAAGGTGCCGGAGTGGGGCGACGACGTGAAGGTGCATCGCGGCTTCTATAACGCCGTCGATGTCGCTTATCCCGAGCTGAAGCGGCTGTGCGAGAAGCATCTCGCGGTGAGCGGCCGCCGCCTCTGGATCACGGGCCACAGTCTCGGCGCCGGGCTCGTGCCGATCGCGGCGATGCGGCTCGCCCTGGATGGCATTCCCGTTCATGGACTCACGAGTTTCGCCGGCCCCCGCGTCGGGAACGTGGCATTCGCGACCGCCTTCGCCGCGCGATTCCCCCGGTTCCAGCGGTGGGTGAACGACAAGGATCTCGTCACGATGGTTCCCTATGCTTGGATGAAATTCCGCCATGTTGCCAAGCCGAACAACCTGTATGCCGACGGCAAGGCCGTCATCGGCGACGCTCCGTTCAAGGGGCTTGGCAAAGTATCGGCTCACGCGCCCGGCATCTATCTGCAGCGGCTGTATGCGCAGGTTCCCCCCGAGCTCCGGGAAAGCGTGCCGATGCCGCCCGCCTTCGAAAGCGGCAAGGGGCCCGAAGATGCTGATCTCGAGCGTGAATTCTCGAAGAAGCGCATCTCGATTCTCGATTTCGGCAGGCCTGACCCCGAAGACTGACGTTTGAAGCAGACCCGGGCCGCGCGTATACTGGCGCGGCCCGTTTTTTTCGGGCCGATTTCGCGTCAGGAGGCCTGTGGTGCTGGATAGCGCGTCATTGTTCGGATTCTTGGGGGTTTCGATGCTGCTGACCATAGCGCCGGGGCCGGATAACCTGTTCGTGATCACGCAGGGGCTGACGCGCGGCCGGAAGGCGGCCGTCGTGACGGCGATGGGGATGTGCTGCGGAAACAGCGTCCATACCCTGGCGGCAGCCCTGGGCATCTCGGCGGTGATCTATGCGTCGGCGTTCGCCTTCGCGCTGGTCAAGTATGCCGGCGCGGCATATCTGCTGTACATGGCCGTCACGACGCTGACTGACAAGCCGGGCGGGGCCGGGAAGACCGTGGCCGGCGAGATGAGCGCGTTCGCGATGTTCCGGCGCGGTTTCATCATGAATGTGCTGAATCCGAAAGTGGCGATCTTCTTCCTGGCCTTCCTGCCGCAGTTCGTGCAGAAAGGCGATCCGCATCCCGTCCTCACGATGATCTTTCTCGGCTTCATCTTCGCCGCCCAGGCCGTCCTCATCTTCGGCCTGATCGGCCTCTTCTCGGGAACGATCGGGGGCTGCGTCCTCGGAAATCCCCGCCTGTCACGCCTCTTTTCCTGGCTGACGGCCGGCATCCTCGCCGCCCTCGCCATCCGCCTCGCCCTCGCCGACCGCTGATGGAATCGTGGAAAATCCCGAACCCCAGAGATCCTCCGTTGAAACGCAATCGTTTGTGTATTTCTATTGCGAAGAGTTTTGTTGTCCCAATCCGTTCGGCGATGGTAAAATACACTTCAATATAGCTTGTTTTCAGAGGAACTGCCATGAGACGGCTTTTTGGCGGCTACCTTTTCTGCTTTTACGCCATTGCGGCTTTGTTGCTCGTTTGCGCGCCGCTTGCCGCCGAACCGGGCGTTTCCGCGGCGGTCTCGGCGTTGCTCTCGGATGCCCGGACCGATCTGGCCAAAGCGGTTTCCGAGCTTGACGAGCGCGATATTCCGGCGGCTTTGGGCGCGATCGAAGCGCTGAAGTTTCGCTCCCTTCACGGCGATGTCGCTCAGAAGCTCGAATCGATCGAAGCGGCGAAAAGCAGTTTGTTGAAACGACTTTCAGAATCCACAGGCATTTCCCTGACGAAAACCGAGCGCTGTAAGATAGCGGTTCCGGCCAGAACGGTGCGACTCGGCGATCTCGAGATCGCGATTCCGGCTCACTACGCGTCGGCTCAGCCTCTTCAGATTCTCGAATACGGCCCCGTCGGCGAAGCGGGCTCTCTGTTTCCCGATGTCTGGGCGACTTTTTCGTCGGACGGCAAACCGGTTTCGGCGCGCCTTCTCGTTGACGGAAAGCAGGTTTCGCAGCCTGAAATCAAGGGACGAACGGTTTTCTGGCGGCCGGCGATCACTGCCGAAACCATGTTCGCGATCGGCACGCATACCTTCGAACTGCATCTTACCGACGTCTCGCGAAAAACCGTTTCAGCCGCCTGGAAATGCACGGTCGGTATCGGCGCCCCGGCCAGGAACATCCCGATCGAAGAAGGCGTCGAGCGATCGCAACTCGTGCTCGATATGAAAGTGATTCTGCCAGGCGCGCCGGACGGATATCGCGTGGCGATCGTCGCCTGCGAAACCGCGAAGGGCGAGCGTTTCTTCCTATATCGCATCTACAAGCCCGGCCGCATGAGCGCACCGTATCTTGAGGGCCGCACGCTGGCATGGCTGCGCTGGTTCGACGGTTCGCGAAAGCAAAACAGAATCAGCATTTCGCCCAAAACCCAAGCCGCATTTCCGGGAAACGAGTTGCAGTTTTCCGCTTCTTACTCGATTGACGGCACCATTACGGAACCCCTGAAATGGCAGGTTTCGCAAAACGGTCAAACCTGGGGCACGTCTGAGCCTACCGTTACCCTGATCCTCGGCATGACCTCAATCGAGGTGATCGCCTATCTGTCGTTCACCAATGACGGCAGCACCTGGAATCTCTCCGAATCGAGATGCGTCGGTCCGATCCTGCCCCAAACGCAGTGCCACCCTGATCGGAGCGGTTTGGCGACGCCCGAAAAAAACGGTTCGGTAAAGATTTCAGGCCATCGAACGATCTCGAACGCTGGGAAGGAGATCGAGCTTGTCGAAGGCCGATCGATTCCAATCTACGGCGGCGTTCTCACCGTCGTCAAATCTCGATGGAAGATCGCGGGCGGCTCGGTGGCTCCGCGCATCGAAGAACCTACGGCGTCTGAAACTCGCCTCCTGTTTTCCGAGCCGGGCTATGCCGAGCTGGTTCACGACATCGCTCTTTCGTTTCAATTCGGCGATGAAACGTATCCTGGTAACTCGTTCGCTCCGAAATGCTCCGGTCTGTTCGGCCTTTTTCAGACGCGATGCCAGACCGAATACGACGCGTTTCCGGCGGGAGTTCTTCTCGGCACGTCTCGAAACATCGCGTTGAAAAAGCTGGTGATGCATGTCAACGGCTCCAAGCGCGAGATTTCCCCGGGACAGCCCCTCGATTTTTCTTGGGAACTCGGCTCTTCCGCGCTGTTTCCACAATCTCCGCCCCTTGCGTTCACCGGTGTTCGCCTCTCGATCGCGCAAAAAGAGCCTGACCTCACGGTTCAAATTACCGGCGACGCTTTTCAGTATCAATTGACGCATGATTCTCCTTTTTCCTCCGGCATGTACGTTCGCCCTGTGGCGAAGATTCATTCCGAATTCATCGATCAGGTCGACGAAGGTTTTCCAGCCGACTCTTGGAAGTGGATACCTTTTTTCGGAGCATTCCCATCGCTCGTTCGCGTCGAGATCGATCCGGCGCAGCCTCCGCCGATACGAGAGGGCGAAACGATCGCGTTCTCGGGTACGATACTGCCTCTCGAAGGAATGGGAACGGGCAAAATCGATGCGCACGAGAATACGATCGATCTTCTCGACGGGTATGAGGTTGTCGGGGTAAACGAAGTCTCGTGGTTCGGGTCTCTTTCCGAACGGCGGAAGAAGCCCGTATCGAGCAATCGGGTCGACTGGAACTTCGGCTTCACGCCGCAGACCGGATCAGGCAGCTACGTCGTCGGCGCTGAAGCGGACATGACGGCTCGCGAGAAAAACACGGGTACTGAAGCGCCGGTTCGGGGATCGGGCGACGTTTCTCTGCTCGTCAAGCCCGGCTTGACGATCGTTTCGCCGTTCGACGGGTTCGGGTATCCGCTCGGTGCCGAGATCGAAGTCGTCACCGGCCTGGACGGAACGCCGGAAGAGTGGCGAAATATCTCGTGGAAACTCAACGGCAAGCCTTGGAAGCCCGACTCTGAATCGACGCCGCACCGGTTGCTGCTCGACAAGAAAGGCAAAAACGTGCTCGAAGCCGAGCTGCGGGTACCGTCGAGCACCGAGCCGAACGCCGAAGTGACGCTTTCGGCTTTGGCGACGTTCACCGTCGTTCCCGTCGAAGTCGTTTTGACCCCGACGCGGCAATTGAATGCGTTTGCGCCGGATCTCGAACAGCACGTGCAGCTCAATGTCACGCTCGGAACGACGCCGATTCACGAGATCAACAAGCCGGTGCCGTGGTTTGAAGAGGGGTTCGTCGCCGAACTTGCCGGAATCGAGTGGCGATCGGGGTTCGAGCCCGACCAGAACGGGGAGTTCATGCTCGATGAGAACGAGTTCGGCGGCACGGCGCGATTTCACTCACCCGGAGCATGTTCGGCGCTTGCGACGATTACCTTGCGCATCCGTTGTACCGACTCGAAGCGGGAGGATTCCGAAGAGCTGATTTTCCGCATCGCGGCCGCTCGCGCCGATCTCTGGGCATTTCCGCCGCCCGTCTGGAAAAGCGGTATCGAAGAGAATCTGCCGAGTCGCGCCGTAGCGAAGGCAAAGCGAACGTTCACCACGCGCTCGGGAACATTCTCATTCGTCGGCCGTACGTTCGGCTGGTCGAGTTCGGGCATCGAACCGAGCGTCGTTCTTCAGCCGGCTCTTCCGGGCACCTTGCCGCTTCGGGCGAAAAGCATCGGTTTTGCCTGGAAAGGCCCCGAGGAAAACGCCGGCACGGGCCCGAAATACGCGCCCGTGATGGGCGCAGACCCTCGTCAGATCGTAATCTGCCAGGCCAGGCTCGGCTTTGCGTCCGGCGTTGAAATCATGTTCGAGCCGGTTTCAAAGGAAGTCGACGTCGAGCAGCTTGAAGATCTGCTCTCGGTCGGCGTCGAGCCGAGAGCGTTCACGATCGTCGCCGGCGGCAAGCAGGAACTTGTCTGTAAGCTCTACAAGCCCGGCTCAACGGACGGCGCCCTCGCCATGGAGCTGCTCGGCGGGGCTTTCAGAGGCGAACTGCGCGATCTCTCCTGGACGCAGCAGGGGCATGCGCTCGGCAGCGGCAATCCGTTCACGTATCGACCAGTGGCGACGGAAGATTCCGCGAATGCGATTACCGCGAAAGCTGTCGTCAGTCTCTTCGAGCGTGAGCCCGAAGCCTCCGACGACCCCGACCTCTTCGAGTTTTCGGGCATTTCGCAGCCTACGATTCTCGCGCCGAAAATAGAGTTATCGATCACCGACCTGTTCGGCCCGGTTCCCAATGAAAACAAGAAGAACCCCGGCGCCTACGTTCATTTCAATATCGACAACGATAATTTCAATGTCAAACCCGGCGAAGACGAGTTCACGGGAAAGCCGATGCCCGATTACACCGAGACCGACCATGTCGAGGGCGAAAACGATCTTTGCACGGCGAAGATCGTGTTTCCGAATCTGAACGTCGGCGTGGTGAGCTTGAGGCGCGACAACGCTCAGCTCCGCGTCTGGAGTTCCCCGACGAAAGAAGCGTCTTCGGCGATTCTGGTGACCGACGACGAACGCCATTGGAACCTGGCGATCGACACCGAGCGCGAGCAGTTCGAAGAGATCAAGGATCGGCTGTGGGTGGAAGGCTGCGGGCCCGACTCATCGGGCCTGGGCGTGACCTACACATATCGAGCCGAGAAGTATTCAACCGCCGACTGGGTCAAATACACATTCCTCTCCGCCGCCTGCGGCCGCCAGCCGACGCCGCTTGAAGAAAGAGTATTAAAAGACGGCATGGGCCTCAGAATAGTCGGATGCGAATACTCCATTACGGGCGGCCCGGACAAGCGATACAACTGCATTGCATGGTCCGTCGGCGAAGACACGGTTTTTTATGAAGGTGTCATTAAGGATCCACCGTCAGGAACGGTCAGTATAGATGCCGAATACGGCAACAAAGACGATAAATTTACGTATGATGACGACTTGGACCCGTTCTACAAACAAAAGGGGTTTGAACGAATAACGAGTGCTGAAGAGCAAGATGCCGAACATGCCGATGTTGTCTACTTTTCCGGTAATCATGCGGCCCGAAAGAAGAACTGCTCCGACGGCAAGAAAAAATGGATCATTTTTGAAAGCAAGCTCGGATCCAACATGCGAATAGAACATATTCTAGACCAGATTTCTCATGGTAACTACGGAGAGCCGTGTAGATATTACAGAAAATCGAGGTAAAACAGATGAAAGAGAAAATATTTCTTGTTTTATTATTCATGACAATATCAATAATGTCCTACGGAGAAATTCCTGACGCAGAAACGAGAAGACTCTTCGAGGTCAGATATAAGATATGGAATGATGAATATAATAGAGTAAAAGAGTTTTTAACCTTTCGCAGCGGCGAGTCTATGAAGGAATTCAAAGAAGGAATTGTCGGCATGGGAGTGAAAATTCTCCCGATTCTTATCAAAAGAATGTATCAAGACGACAGATTGATATATGCAGTCATTGATGTTTCAGGCTGGCGGCTTATACCGGGTGAAATGCAGTTGCGTTCTCAACGCGGAATATCTTGGGAGGATTACTATGCCCAATGGTGGAAAGCCGGCCAGTCAGGAGTCAAAAAACTTTTTGAGGATCGATATAAACAGTGGAAAGAAGTAAAGCCAACATCAAAAAAAGATGCTGATCAGGCACTTATTAATATAAGATCTCTCGGCGTGGCATGTTTGCCGTATCTTTTTGAAAAGATAGAAAACAACGAGACGATTTTCCTTCCTCTTGTCGCTAGTTTAACTCAAAACATTGTCCGATCGGACATGACTGCTTCCGAAAGCATCAATTGGTGGAAGAAAAACAAAAACGATTGGCTGATTCCGTTCCCCGACCAAAATCTATATGATAGATAACAATATATGGAGTTGACCATGTCGAGGGCGAAAACGATCTTTGCTCGGCGAAGATCGTGTTTCCGAATCTGAACGTCGGCGTGGTGAGCTTGAGGCGCGACAACGCTCAGCTCCGCGTCTGGAGTTCTCCGACGACGAACACTGCCAAGCCATGGTAGGTTTTGTTGTTATCCACAACAGAAGCGGGATCCTGGAAAAGGACGGATACGCTGCCCGGGCGAAAATGCGGGCGGCACATCAAATCAACATCCCAGCGCGATATCTTGTCGAATTGGTGTCCAAATAACCGGGTGCGGTACGATCGAAAGGAAGTCATTCATGAAGCTTGCCACTCTTTGTTACGTTCGCCGGGACGGGCGGACGCTGATGCTCCACCGCAACAAACGACCCGATGACACGCATTTCGGCAAATGGAACGGCCTCGGCGGCAAGTTCGACCAGGGGGAAACCCCGGAAGAGTGCGCCCGCCGCGAGATCCGCGAGGAGAGCGGCCTCGAGGCGCACATGCTCGATCTGAAGGGCGTCATCACCTTCCCGAAGTTCGCGAAGAACGAAGACTGGTATGTCTTCCTGTTCGTCGCCCAGGCCGACGGCGAGCCGATCGCCGAGTGCCCCGAAGGCGAGCTCGTCTGGATCGACGATGCGAACCTGCTCTCGCTCAACCTGTGGGAGGGCGACGAGATCTTCATCCCCTGGCTCGACCGCCCCGACTTCTTCTCGGCCCGCTTCGCCTACGAAAACGGCCGCCTGAAATCCCATGAGGCCCGCTTTTATCCCGCTTCGCCATGCCTCGAATCGGGCGCTTCTTCCCGGCGGCCATGATATCCATGGAAGAACGCAGGGCCGAAGGTGCTGCCGCTCGTTGGCTGTCTTCCGCAACGGTGCCACAAGGCTGACGAAGAACGGGGCGCCTGCGACGAACAGACCGCTTTCCCGAACAGCTTGATCGAAACGTTCCAATGGAGTGGTGAATCCTTGCCATGAAGATCCCGATGGGAGTTTCCTACGCAATTCTGGCTGCCATGCTCTTCGGCAGCACGACGCCGGTCGCCAAATTCATCATCCGGGATATCCATCCGGTGATTCTGGCGGCAATTCTGTATCTCGGCTCGGGGGTCGGGCTTTTCCTCACTCGCTGGATCACCGGTTCGCGCTCCAGGGAAGCCGCCCTGCAACGAAGCAGTATGCCCTGGCTGCTCGGCGCGATCCTGTTCGGAGGAATTCTCGCCCCCGTCCTGCTGATGGCCGGCTTGAAGCTCACGCCTGCGTCGTCGGCCTCGCTTCTGCTGAATCTTGAAGGCGTATTCACCGCTCTGATCGCATGGGTGACTTTCCGGGAAAACTTCGATCGAAGAATAGCTATTGGTATGGCATTCATCGTCGTCGGCGGAATCGTCCTGACATGCCAGGGAGAGGCCCGGATGGAGCTTTCCTGGGGGGCCGTTCTCATCGTTCTCGCCTGTATCTGCTGGGGGCTGGATAACAACTTCACCCAGAAGGTCTCCTCGAGCGATCCTTACCAGGTCGCATCGATCAAGGGCCTGGTGGCCGGGATCTTCAACCTCGCGGTTTCCGCATCCCTGGGAGCGGCTCACTGTCCGCTTGCGCACGCCCTCTGGGGGCTGCTCCTCGGGTTTTTCGGGTATGGCCTGAGCCTGGCCTTTTTCGTCATCTCCCTGCGGCACATCGGAACCGCCAGGACCGGCGCCTACTTTTCCTTCGCCCCGTTTTGGGGAACGATCCTGTCCATCCTTATCCTGAATGAACCCATCACCGGAAATCTCCTTACCGCCGGCATCCTGATGGCCATCGGTCTTTGGCTCCATCTCACCGAGTCACATGCCCACCAGCATCTCCATGACGAGTTCGTCCATGATCACAAGCACGAGCACGATGAGCATCATCAGCACGCCCATGATGGGAGCGGGGAGGCATCCGATACCCATTCCCATCCTCATCGGCATGAGAAGATCAACCACAGTCATGTGCATTTCCCCGATATCCATCACCGGCATAGTCATTGATATATAAACCAGCATGCATGGCTGGAAGATGAGGGCGTTCCAGAAGAACCATTCGGTGCCGAGATCGAAGTCGTCACCGGCCTTGACGGAACGCCGGAAGAGTGGCGAAATATCTCGTGGAAACTCAACGGCAAGCCGTGGAAGCCTGACTCTGAATCGCCGCCGCACCGATTGCTGCTCGACAAAAAGGGCAAAAACGTGCTCGAAGCCGAGCTGCGGGTACCGTCGAGCACCGAGCCGAGAGCGTTCACGATCGTCGCCGGCGGCAAGCAGGAACTTGTCTGTAAGCTCTACAAGCCCGACTCAACGGACGGCGCCCTCGCCATGGAGCTGCTCGACGGGGCTTTCAAAGCCGAACTGCGCGATCTCTCCTGGACGCAGCAGGGGCATGTGCTCGGCAGCGGCAATCCGTTCACGTATCGACCTGTGGCGACGGAAGATTCCTCGACCGCTCCGACTTCATCTCGGCCCGCTTCACCTACGAAAACGGCCGCCTGGCATCGCATGAGGTGTTCAGATATCCCTGACGACGCACAAGACAGGGCTTGCGGCTGTCGAAACTCATTCTGGCCTGACCGCCGAGAGAGTGATATCTTGTCGGGGTCGCCACATCAAACTTTGCACGGGATCAGGATCACGACATGGATCAGGTTCATCACAACAAGATCGTTTCCTTCATCTGGGGCATTGCCGACGACGTTCTGCGCGATCTGTTCAAACGCGGCAAATACCCCGACGTCATTTTGCCGATGTTCGTGCTGCGGCGCCTCGACGCCGTGCTCGAGCCGACCAAAAAAGAGGTTCTCGAACAGAAGGCCATGCTCGACGACGCCGGTATCACCGAGCAGCATGTGGCCCTCTGCAGCGCCTCCGGCCAGGCGTTTTACAATACGTCGAAGTTCACCCTGCGCGACCTCAAATCCCGGGGAAACCGGCAGCAGCTTCTTGCCGATTTTATCGCCTATCTCGACGGATTTTCCCAGAACGTGCAGGAGATCCTCGAAAACTTCAAATTCCGGAATCAGATTCCCACGCTTTCCAAGGCCGACGCGCTGGGAACGCTGATCGAGAAATTCCTCGACCCCGACGTCGATCTGAGTCCCCAAGCCATGGACAACCACGCCATGGGAACGGTGTTCGAGGAGCTGGTGCGCAAGTTCAACGAGGAGAACAACGAAGAGGCCGGTGAACACTGGACGCCGCGCGATGCCGTGAAACTGATGGCCGATCTCATAATCATACCTATAGCAGAAGCTATCGAATCAGGCTCGTATCTGCTCTACGACGGGGCTTGCGGCACAGGCGGCATGCTGACCGTCGCCGAGGAGCGCCTGCGCGGGCTGGCGCAGGCGAAGGGAAAACAGGTCGTCACGCATTTGTACGGCCAGGAGATCAACCCCGAGACGTTCGCGATCTGCAAGGCCGACATGCTTCTCAAGGGCGAAGGCGAGAATGCCGAGCACATCAAGGGCGGCGCCGAGTGGAGCACGCTTTCCCACGATGCCTTCACCGCCGGCGCCTTCGACTTCATGCTCTCGAATCCCCCCTACGGGAAGAGCTGGAAGAAAGACCTCGAAGCCATGGGCGGCAAGGACGGCATGCGGGATCCCCGGTTCCGGGTCATGCACCGGGGCGAGGAGCTTTCGCTCGTGCCGCGTTCGAGCGACGGCCAGATGCTGTTTCTCGCCAATATGGTCCACAAGATGAATGGCAAGACGAAGCTCGGAAGCCGCATCGCCGAGGTTCATAACGGCTCGTCCCTGTTCACGGGCGACGCCGGCCAGGGTGAGAGCAACATCCGTCGCTGGATCATCGAAAACGACTGGCTCGAGGCCATCGTGGCCCTGCCGCTGAACATGTTCTACAACACCGGCATCGCGACCTACATCTGGGTTCTCACCAACCGCAAGCCCGAGCACCGCAAAGGGAAGGTGCAGCTCATCGACGCGTCCCAGTGGTTCCGGCCCCTCCGCAAGAATCTCGGGAAGAAGAACTGCGAGTTCTCGGAAGAGGATATCCGGCGCATCTGCGAAAGCTATCTGACGTTCGAGGAAACCGAACGGTCGAAGATCTTCCCGAACGAGGGGCTCGGCTACTGGAAAGTGACGCTGGAACGGCCGCTGCGCCTTCACAGCCGTCTGACGCCCCCGGCGATCGAGGCGCTCCGGTTCGCTTCCGGTGACGAGGAACTGCGCCGCGAGTTGTACGACCGGTTCGGCGACGCGCTGTTCGGGGATTTCGCCGGAATCAGGAAAGAGCTCGAAACCGCGCTCGATGCGTGGGGCGCCGCCGATACGGGCGACGAGGAGGGCGAGGACGAGCCGGAAAAGAAGGGGCTTCCCGAGAAGCGGAAGAAGAAGCTGCTCGATCCGAAGACCTGGGAACGGGACGGCCGGCTCGTCGGCACCGCCGAAACGCTGCGTGCCGAGCTCGGTGACGCCCTGTTCGAGGATTTCAACGCATTTCGCGACGAGGCCGACGCCGTTTTCGAGAATCACGGCGTTCGCCTGACCGCTGCGGATAAAAAGCTCCTGCTGAGATCCGTGAGCAGGCGCGAGGAATCGGCCCCGCCCGTCATCGCGAAAATTCACAAGCCCGGCAAGGCGAAGCCGGACCCCCTGCGCGGCCTGTATGAAACCCGCATCGACGGGAAGCACGCCGTCGTCGAATACGAGCCCGATACGGACCTGCGGGATACCGAGCAGATTCCCCTTCTCGAGGAGGGCGGGATCGAGGCGTTCCTCCGGCGTGAGGTCTTACCCTACACCCCCGATGCCTGGCTCGACGAAAGCAAAACCCAGATCGGCTACGAGATCAGCTTCACCCGCCACTTTTACCAAGCCCAGCCCCTCCGCTCCCTCGATGATATTCGCCGTGATATCATAGCCCTTCAGAAGGAGTCCGAGGGTCTCCTCGCGGAAATCATCGGAAATGAGATATGAGAATCCCTTTCATCGACGGATGAGATTCGAGATATGATGCTCACAAGCGATATCAAGCCATATAGAAATTACAAAGAAACCGATCAGAAATGGCTGGGAGTCATTCCCAGCCATTGGGATCTATACCCAAATCGGGCGATATTTTCCGAGGTGAAGGACCGAAATCATCCCGATGAGGAGATGCTATCGGTAACCATCAAGCAGGGGGTCATCAGGCAAAAGACTCTGCTCGAAGGTTCTTCGAAGAAAGATGCCTCGAATCTGAACAAGTCTGCCTATAAACTGGTGCAGCCGAATGATATCGCATACAATAAAATGCGTGCATGGCAGGGTGCGGTCGGTTTTTCGTCTTTCCGTGGCATCATCAGTCCTGCGTATGTCGTCATGCGATTGCGCGATGAAGCACTTCGGCCGGAATATTTTCATCATCTGTTCCGAACACCCGGTTTTGCCAAGGAGGCAGAACGATGGTCCTATGGCATCACGTCGGATATGTGGAGCCTGAGACCGGAACACTTCAAAATGATTTATTCGCCGATTCCACCGATTCCAGAGCAGGTTGCCATCATAAAGTTCTTGGAATGGGGCAATCAGCGGATAGATAAAGCGATTCGGGCGAAGAAGAAGCTGATCGGGCTTCTCAATGAACAGAAACAGGCCATCATCCACCGCGCCGTCACCCGTGGAATCGATTCATCGATCCAACTCGAGGACTCGGGCATTTCCTGGCTTGGCTCTATTCCGCAGCATTGGGGTGTCGTCCGGAACATGGCATTGTTTACCCCTCGCGTTGAGCCCGGAGTTAAAGATTTGCCGATTCTACAGGTGAGCCTTCGCTCGGGAATTACCGTCGAAGAGTTCGATCAATTCGGCCGGCCGAAAAAGCTGATTGCAGATGTAACGAAATACAAACTCGTCCGAAAGGGCGACATTTCCTACAATACGATGCGCATGTGGCAGGGTGCCGTTGGAGTTGCCCCCTGTGATGGTCTTGTCAGCCCCGCATATGTCGTTTTGAAACCTCGGAACGGCGTTTTCCCTGAATACTACAACCTTCTCTTCCGGACGGAGTTCTACAAACAGGAAATCAATCGGTATTCCACGGGCATCGTATCGGATCGAAACAGACTCTACTGGGATCAATTCAAGCAAATTCCGAACCTTGCACCACCTCTCGATGAACAATATGGTATCGTATCATATATAAACGATGAAACGAAAGGATTGACCGCCGCTGTCGAGCGGTCAGAGCGGGAAATCGTTTTGCTGCGCGAATATCGGAACCGGCTCTTTGCCGACGTCGTCACGGGCAAGCTCGATGTTCGCGAAGCGGTGGAGGGGTTGCCGGATATCGAGGTTGCCGCCGAGGATGCGGTGTGTGATGCGAACGAGAACGGCGACGAGGCCGGAGATTCGGAGGAAGAGGGGGAGTGAACCTGCAGGAGTTGATTGCGTTGGTCGACCGGCTTCGGAGCGAGCCGGCCGAGACGGAGTGGCTGGAGTTCAAGTCCAACTACACCGATTCGCAACGGCTCGGCGAGTATCTTTCGGCGCTGGCGAACGCGGCCTGTCTGCACGGGAAGCCCCGGGGTTATATCGTCTATGGTATAGACAACGCCACCCATGCCGTGACCGGCACGACTTTCGACCCCGAGAAAACGGCGGGCAAAGGAAACCAGGCGCTCCTCCTCTGGCTCTCCCAACACCTTCAACCGCCCGTGACGTTTGAGGTGCATCCCATCACGCACCCGGGAGGGCGGGTTGTCCTGTTCGAGGTCTGGCCGGCCGAAAACCGGCCTGTCTGTTTCCAGAATACGGCTTACATCCGCGTCGGTTCGCATTGCGTCGAGCTGAAAAAGTTCCCCGAAAAGGAACGCGCGATCTGGCACGGCCGACAGGACTGGTCCGCCATCGTCCGCGAGGGCGTCACCGTCGCAGACCTCGACCCCGAAGCGCTTCGGATGGCGCGCGAACAGTTTATCATCAAACATCCCGGCCAGGCAGGTCTCGTCGCTGAGTGGGACGACCTCACGTTCCTCAACAAAGCCCGCCTTGCTGTCCGGGGCGGCATCACCAATGCGGCGATCCTGCTGCTGGGCAGAATCGAGAGCACGTCGCTCCTGTCCCCGGCCGTCGCGAAAATCTCCTGGATCCTGAAAGATGCGGACAACCGGGAGCTCGACTACGAGCATTTCGGCCCGCCCTTCCTCCTTGCCGGCGACCGCCTCCTGCGCCGAATCCGCAATCTCACGGTGCGAACCCTACCTGGCGGCACCCTCTTCCCGCAGGAGATGACCCAGTATGACCCCTGGGTCATCCGTGAGGCGCTCCACAACTGCATCGCGCATCAGGATTACAGTCTGCGGGGCCGGATCTCGGTGGTCGAGACCCCCGATGCCCTGCTCCTCACGAATCCCGGCAGTTTCATTCCCGGCAGCGTCGAGAACGTGATCCGTCAGGATGCCCCGCCGGATGTCTATCGCAACCCCTTCCTGGCCGACGCCATGGTTGCCCTGAACATGATCGACACGCAGGGCGGCGGCATCAAACGCATGTTCCAGAGGCAGCGGCAGCGGTTCTTCCCGCTTCCCGACTACGATTTAGCCGATGAAAAAAGGGTTGTCGTGCGACTGAACGGCCGAATCATGGATGAAAACTATTCCAGGCTCCTGATGGAGCGCGGGGATCTCACCCTCGGCCAGGTCATGCTGCTCGACCGGGTCCAGAAGCGCCTGCCGATCACGCTCGAGGCGCATCAGGCGTTGAAGAAGGCCGGCCTGGTCGAAGGACGGTATCCGCTTTCGATCGTCGCCGGGGCCATCGCCCGGACGACCGGCCAGAAGGCACGACACATCCGAGAACGCGGCTTCGACACGAAATACTACCTCGATCTCATTCTGGAGCTCGTGAGAGTGCATGGTCCGGTCACCCGTGAGGATATCAACCAGCTCCTGTTCGACAAACTTCCCGAGACTCTCACACCAGAGCAGCGCAGGATCAAGATTCATAATCTCCTTGGGAGCTTGGCACGCAAGAAGCGAATCGTCAATCGAGGGAGCCGTGGTTCCCCGCAGTGGGTTTTACAGGTCGACCCTTTGGTTTGATCGATTGGTGAACCAGAGAGGTATCAAAGAACTATCAAAAGAATATCAAAGAGCTATCAAAGCCGAAATGGCGAAAACCCGCATCAGAAAAGGATTATGTCCTATGTTCGTCTCATTGTTTGGTGAGCATTCTATCAAAGAGCATAACAAAGGTTCTTGTTGGTTTGTGAACTTTTTATCAAACATTGAGGCAGACGGGGGTATGCACTCAAATGGGCGTTTAGACTCTGTGGAGTTCATTTGATTGCGATTGGTTTCACAAGTTATTGAGCAGGGTGGATATATCGTAAAACTGTCTCCAGATCATGGTTTGGGCATTTGGAAGTTCATTTGATGGCCATTTGATTGTGATAGAATTCACGTGGCACGGGCGGCATTGAACCATCTGATGCCGGCGGGGTTGATACCGGAACGGGGGTGAGCAGGAATGACACCGACAGACACCAGCGAAAAGGGTCTGGAGAGTCTGATCGTCACGGCCATGACCGGCAGGCCGTGGCCGGAGCCGGCAGCGCCGGATACTGCTCAACAGCAGGCTGCATCCTATGGCGGAACGGGCTGGTTGAACGGCCGGTCGCAGGAATACAGCCGTGACTGGTGTGTCGATCTGGGCCAGTTGACGGCCTTTCTGCGGGAAACCCAGCCGAAGCTCGATGCGGCCCTCGATTTGGGGAACGACTCGCCGGTCCGGCGGGCGTTCCTTTCCCGTCTCCTTCAGGAAACCCGAAAGCGTGGCGTCATCGATCTGCTCCGGCACGGTGTGAAACATGGGGCGCACGAAATCACCCTGTTCTACGGCACCCCCAGCGCCGGAAACGCGAAGGCAGCCGCCCTGCACGCGAAAAACCGGTTCATCGTGACCCGCCAGCTCAGATACAGCAACGATCAGAGGCGACGGGCGCTCGATCTCTGCCTGTTCATCAACGGCCTGCCTGTCGCCACTTTCGAGCTCAAGAACAACCTCACCAAGCAGACCGTCGCAGATGCCGTCGAGCAGTACCGGCGCGATCGGGACCCGCGAGAGCCGTTGTTCGAGTTTGGCCGCTGCATCGTCCATTTTGCTCTCGATGAAAACGAGGTGCGCATGTGCACCGCGCTGAACGGCAAAAAATCCTGGTTCCTGCCGCTGAACCAGGGCTGGAATGACGGAGCGGGGAATCCGCCCAACCCTGTCGGCATCAAAACCGAGTATCTCTGGAAGAATCTGCTCACGCCGCAGGGCTTGACGGATATCATCGAAAACTATGCGCAGATCGTCATCGAGCAGAACGCGAAGACGGGAAAAAAGAAGCCGAAGCAGATTTTCCCCCGATTCCATCAGCTCGACGTCGTTCGCCGTCTCATCGCCGATGTCGAGAAGCGCGGGGTCGGTTTCCGGTATCTCATCCAGCACTCGGCGGGCTCTGGCAAATCGAACTCCATCGCCTGGCTGGCGCACCGGCTGATCGGCGTCCGGAAGGACAACAAGCCTCTCTACGACTCGATCATCGTGATCACCGACCGCCGGATTCTCGATCAACAGATCTGCGCCAACATCAAGCAGTTCGCCCAGGTAGGCGCGACGGTCGGCCATGCCGAGCATTCCGGCGACCTGCGCCGGTTCATCGAAACCGGAAAGAAGATCATCATCTCGACGGTGCAGAAGTTCCCCGTCATCCTCGACGAGATCGGAGACGAGCACCGGGGTCGCACGTTTGCCCTGATCATCGACGAAGCCCATTCGTCCCAGGGCGGCAAGACGTCGATTGCCGTGAACGCGGCATTGTCAGACCCCGAAGACACGGTGAATGACGCGCTGGAGAAGCGCATGCAGGACCGGAAAATGCTCACCAACGCCAGCTACTTCGCGTTCACGGCGACACCGAAGAACAAGACCCTCGAGATGTTCGGCGTTCCCGTGCCGGCCCCGGAGGGCAAGACCGAGCATCATCCGTTTCACGTCTACACCATGAAACAGGCGATCCAGGAGGGCTTCATTCTCGACGTTCTCGCCCATTACACGCCGGTGAACAGTTACTACAAGCTGATCAAAACCGTCGAAGGCGACCCGCTGTTCGACACCCGGAAGGCCCAGAAAAAGCTGCGAAAATACGTCGAAAGCCATGACCACGCCATCCGGCTCAAAGCCGAGATCATGGTCGACCATTTCCACGAGCAGGTGGCGGGTCTCGCAAAAATCGGCGGGGAAGCCCGCGCCATGGTCGTGACGAGCGGAATCGAACGGGCCGTCCAGTATTTTCATGCCATCCGGGAGTATCTTTCCGAGCGGAAGAGCCCGTATCGGGCGATCGTCGCGTTCTCCGGAGAGTTCGCCTACGGAGACACGACGGTCACGGAAACCTCCCTCAACGGGTTTCCGTCGGGGGAGATCCCCGACCGGTTCCGGGAATCGCCCTACCGGTTTCTGATCTGCGCCGAGAAGTTCCAGACCGGCTACGACGAGCCCCTGCTGCACACCATGTATGTGGACAAGATCCTCGCTGGGGTGAAGGCGGTGCAGACGCTTTCCCGGCTGAACCGGGCCTTTCCGGGAAAATACGACGTCTGCGTTCTCGATTTCATGAATGACGCCAAGACGATCCTGTCTTCCTTCCAGCCATTCTATCGTGCCACACTCCTGGCCGAAGAGACGAACCCGGACAAACTTCACGACCTCAAGAACACCCTGGACTCACATCAAGTATATAGTCAAAAATATATAGATGAGTATGCCGAAAAGTTCCTCTCCGGCGTGGGACGTGAGATCCTCGATCCGCTCCTGGAGTCGTGTGTCGACATCTACAAGACGTTGAGCGAAGACGACCAGGTCGAGTTCAAGGGAAAGGCGAAGGCGTTTTCCCGATGCTACGAGTTTCTCGCCTCTCTTCTGCCCTACGACAATGCCGCCTGGGAAAAGCTGTCGATCTTTTTGAACAACCTGATTCCCAAACTGCCTGCGCCGAAAGAGGAGGACCTTTCGAGAGGCATCCTGGAAGCCATCGACATGGAAAGTTATCACGCCGAGAAGAAAACCGCCCAGGCGATCCGGCTTGCGGACAAGAACGCCAAGATCGAGCCGTCACCCGTGGGCCCCGGAGGCAACTTGCCGGAACCTCAACTCGACCGGTTGACGAACATTCTCAAAACCTTCAACGACCAGTTCGGTACCCTGTTCAAGGATTCCGATCGGGTGATCCGGCGTATCCGGGATGATATCGCCCCGAAAGTCGCTTCGAACGAGGCGTTTCAGAACGCCCAAAAACACACCCCCGGCACGGCCAGGATCGAGCACGACAAGGCGCTCGCCCAGGTCATGCTCACGCTCTTGCAGGACGATACCGAGGTCTACAAACAGTTCGTCCAGAATGAATCATTCAGGCGGTTCGTCACGGATCTCGTGTATCAATTGTCGATCGCTGCCTGATGCGCCCCGGGGGCATCTTCCCTCGTGCCGCTGAAGGGCATCTTCGAGATCAGGAGACCTTGAACTTGACGATGCCTTCGACCCTGGAGACGGCGCCGATGATACGGTCGAGGTCCTGGTCGTAGAGGACTTTCGTGATCGTCTCGATCTCGATCTCGTTGTTCTGGATGTCCTTCGAGAAGTTCACCGATTTGATCGAGATGTTGAACTGGGAAAGCAGCCCCTTGACCTCTTCGACGAACCGCGGCCGGTCGTTGCCCTTGATGTAGACCGTGCGAGTCGCGCTGCCGCGAAGATATTGTTTTTCGAATATATCAAGTCCAATTAAAACAAACAGGACGAGGACCGTTGCCCCGACACCGATATTGAAATACCCGGCGCCGACGGCAAGCCCGATGATGGCTGTGGTCCAGAGGCTGGAAGCGGTCGTCAGGCCTTTCACGCCGGTGCCGTATCGGAAGATCGCTCCGGCCCCGAGGAACCCGATGCCCGAAATGACCTGGGCTGCAAGCCGCTCGGGGTCGCCGTTCGTCGCCGAGGTGTGAAACTGCATCGAGAGGTTGATCGAGATGCACATGGCGATGGCGGAGCCGATCGCGAGGATGATGTGCGTTCGCAGGCCGGCCGGCTGGCTGTGCTTTTCCCGTTCGAGGCCGATCAGCCCGCCCAGGAACGCCGCGAAGAAAAGCCGGAAAATGATGTCGTATTCCGTCAGCATGACTCCCCCCAGATGAAACAGGTATCCCGATAATGTAACACATCTTGCGCATGGCGCATGGGCTGGACTTGCCAAGAGGGCGGGGTTCTGGTACAAATGCGCCCGTGAAAACATTCGCCGCAGAAGCGCGAAACCGGCCGGAACGATCGGCGGGGCTGTTTGCCCGCCTCGGCCTCGTGCTGCTGGCGGGGATCTGCCTCGCGGGCCTGGCCGGCTGCAGATCCGGCGGAAGGGCGCTGATCGTGGCGGGCTCGACGTCGGTTCAGCCGGTCATGGAGAAAATCGCCGGCGCGTTCAGGAAAACGCGGCCCGACCTGCGTGTCGACATCGAGGGCGGCGGAAGCAGCGCCGGTCTCATGGCCATCCGGACGAAAACCGCGGCCCTCGCGATGTCTTCCCGGGAGCTGAAACAGAACGATCCCCAGGAAGCCGGCCTCTGGCGCCAGATCCTCGCGCTCGACGCGATCGCGATCATCGTGCATCCCGACAATCCCGTGGCGAGCCTTTCCCTGAGCCAGATCCGCGGCCTCTTCGCGGGTTCGGTGAAGTCGTGGAAAGAGGTCGGCGGCGCCGACCGCCCGGTCCATATCCTCGTCCGTGAGGAGGGTTCGGGAACCCGCAGTGCCTTCGAAGAGCTGGTGATGAAGGACGGCAAGGCCGAAACGCCGATCGACGATTACGCGCTGGTCCAGGATTCATCCGGCGGCGTGCGGGAGGTCGTGCGCGGTGACCGTGACGCGGTCGGCTTCGTCTCGATGGGAGCCCTGAACCCGCATGTGAAGGCCATCGCCGTCGACGGCACGCCCCCTACGTTCGAGACCGTGCGGGGGAAGCGGTACCGGCTCGTCAGGCCCTTCTTCCTCGCCGCCCTCCAGCCCCCGGCGGGCGATGCCGCCGATCTTGTGCGGTTTTCCCTGGGCAGCGAAGCGGCGCGTATCCTGCAGACGGAGGGCCTGGTCGGTGTCTTCGAGTAGCCCGATGGCGGTCGACGACCTGCGCCGGCGCGAGGAGCGCATCCGGCTCGCGCTGCTCTGCCTGGCGTTCTCGTCGGTCCTCGTGCTCGCGCTCATCATTCTGTTCGTGTTCCGCGAAGGCGTGCCGCAGATCCTGAAAACCGGCATCCCCGCATTTCTTGCCGGAAGCCGCTGGGCGCCGACGAAAGGCGCGTTCGGCATCTTCCCGATGATCGTCGGCACCGTCCAGGTCACGCTCGGCGCGCTCCTCATCGGGGTGCCGCTTTCGCTGCTGTCGGCCATCTGCCTGTCGGAGTTCGCGAGCCGCCGCGTCCGGACCGTCATGAAGCCGCTGATCGAGCTGCTTTCGGCGATCCCGTCCGTCGTCTTCGGCTTCATCGGCGTCACGGTGATCGTGCCGCTGGTGCGTGAAACCCTCGGCGGAAGCGGCTTTTCGGTGCTCTCTGCCGCCCTGATGCTGAGCGTGATGATCCTGCCCACCGTGACGAGCATCGCCTACGACGCCCTGCGTGCCGTGCCTGCCTCCTACCGGGAAGGGGCGCTTGCGCTTGGCGCCACCCCCTGGCAGACCGTCACCCGCGTCGTCGTGCCGGCCGCCCGCTCGGGCCTCGTGACGGCCGTCATCCTCGGCATGGGCCGGGCGATGGGGGAAACCATGGCCGTCATCATGGTCGCGGGCAACGCCGTCGTTGTGCCCACCTCGCCCCTCCACCCCTGCCGCACGCTCACGAGCAACATCGCCCTCGAGATGGCCTACGCCGCCGGCGCCCATCAGAAGGCCCTGTTCGCGACCGGCGTCGTTCTCTTCGTCATGATCTTCTGCCTCAACTCCCTGGCCACGTTCATCGTGCGCCGCCGCTGACCGGAGGCCCCATGGATCCAGCCGTCCGCACCCGCAACGAGCGCATCAACCGCCTCGGCATCGGTCTGAGCTACCTCGTGACCGCCGCCGTCGGCCTGCTGCTCGCGGCGATCGTCGGGTATCTCCTCTGGAACGGCTGGCCGCGCCTCTCGGCTGCCTTTTTCCTCCATCATCCCGAAGATCTCGGCCGCGGCGGCGGCATTCTTCCGGTCATCCTCTCGACGGTGCTGCTCGGCGGCCTGTCGCTCCTCATCGCCGTTCCTCTCGGTGTATGCACGGCAGTATATTTGACGGAATACACAACGGAGGGGCGGTTGACGACCGCCATCCGGTTCGGGGCCGAGTGTCTGGCGGGCATCCCGTCGATCATCTTCGGCCTGTTCGGCTTCATCCTGTTCGTCGTGACGCTGGGGATGGGCTGGTCGATCCTGGCCGGCGCCCTCACCCTCGCCTGCATGGTGCTTCCGACCATCATCCGGACCGCCGAAGAGGCGATCAAGGCCGTGCCGGCCGGTCTGCGCGACGTCGGCTACTCGCTCGGGGCGACGAAATCCCAGGTCGTCTGGCATATCGTTCTGCCCGAGGCCCGGCCCGGCATCATGACCGGCATCATCCTCGCCCTGGGCCGCGCGCTCGGCGAGACCGCCTGTGTCATCTTCACGACCGGCGTCTCGCTCGAAACCCCGATGTCCCTGCTCGATCCCGGCCGGCCCATGGCCGTTCACTTCTACATCCTCGCCCGCGAGGGCCTCTCGATGGAGATGGCCTACACGACGGCCCTGACCCTGGTCGGGCTGATCCTGCTCGTGAACGTCGGTGCCGCCTGGCTGCTCGCCCGGAAGAGAAGCTCATGACGACGCCTGCGATCATCCTGAAAGCCGAGAAGGTCGGCTATACCTACGAGCCGCCGCCCGGCAAGCCCGCCGAGCCGGCGCTGGTCGATATCTCGCTCGAGGTCGAGACCGGAACCATCCTTGCCATCATCGGCCCCGGCCGCTCGGGAAAATCCACCTTTCTCCGGCTGATCAACCGTCTCCAGGAAGTAGCCCATCCCGGCGCGATGACCGGCCGGATCCTGGTGAACGGCTTCGACATCTACAGCCCCGCCTGTGATCCGTTCCGCCTCCGCCGCCAGGTCGCGTTCGCCTTCGACAAGCCCCGTGCGCTCGAGATGTCGATCTACGACAACGTCACGTTCGGCCCCCGTCTTGCCGGCATCACCGCGAAATCCGAGCTCGACGGGATCGTCGAGGAGACCCTGCGCGCCGCCTTCCTGTGGGACGAGGTGAAGGACCGCCTCTCGCTCGACGCGACCCGCCTCTCGGGCGGCCAGAAACAGCGCCTCTCGATCGCGCGATCGCTGGCCCTGAAGCCGAAGCTGCTCCTGCTCGACGAGCCCTGCTCGGCCCTCGATCCGATCTCGACGGCGGCCGTCGAGCAGGCCCTGGCCGAGCTCAAGAGCCGCACGACCTGCATCCTCGTCACGAACAACACCAAGCAGGCCGCCCGCGTCGCCGACGTGACGGCGTTTTTCCTCATGGCCCGGCTGGTCGAGATCGGCCCCACGGCCCGGATGTTCCGGAGCCCCGTCGACAAACGCACCGATGACTATCTTTCGGGGAGGTTCGGATGAGCGACGCCGTCGTGACGAGCCGGGGCCTCGACTTCTGGTATGGAACCTTCCATGCGCTGAAAAATATTACGATCGATATTGAACGGAGCCGCGTGACCGCGCTGATCGGCCCCTCCGGCTGCGGGAAATCGACGCTGCTGCGCGTCTTCAACCGGATGTGCGACCAGGTTCCCGGTGCCCGGCTCGCCGGCTCCCTCCAGGTGCTTGGCCGCGAACTGGCCGGGAAGAGCTGCGACGTGACCGGGCTGCGCCGCGAGGTCGGGATGGTGTTCCAACAGCCGAACCCGTTTCCGATGTCGATATTCGACAACCTCGTCTTCGGCCTGCGGCTGGCCGGGACGAACGACCGGGAGACCCTCGAACGGGCCGTCGAGACGAGCCTGGAGGCGGTCGGCCTGTGGGGCGCTCTGAAGGACCGGCTTCACGCGCCCGCGATAGGTCTCTCGGCGGATTTCCAGCAGCGGCTGTGCATCGCCCGCGCCGTCGTGATCCGGCCGAGCATCCTGCTGATGGACGAGCCCTGCTCGTCCCTCGACCCCGTCGCGACGCAGCACATCGAGGAGCTGATCCTGCGGCTCAAGCATGAATACACGATCATCATCGTGACCCATTCGATGCAGCAGGCCGCCCGGATCTCGGACCATACCGGCTACATGCTGCTCGGGGAGCTGGTCGAGTTCGACGCGACGGCGACGATCTTCCGGCAGCCCCGCGACAAACGTACAGAAGACTATATTTCAGGAAAATTCGGCTGAGCGCCTGCGCCGGCCGTGGAGGATTTCGCGTGATCATCAAACGCCACATGGACATGGAAATGAACGAGCTGCGCGGCATGCTGCACGAGATGAGCCGGCGGGTGCTCGGCATGCTGGAGCGCAGCCTGAAACACGTCGGCACCGGGAATACCGAGCTGTTCGACGGGATCTTCGATGAAGAGGTGGAGGTGAACCGCCTCCAGATGCGCATCGACGACCTCGCCTGGAAGGTGATGGCCCTCTACCAGCCGACGGCCGGGGATCTTCGCGCCCTGATCGGCTCGATCAAGGCGGCCGTCGATCTGGAGCGGGTCGGGGACGAGGTGTGCGCCCTCTGCCGCCGGTCGATGTCGCTCGCGAAAAGCTCCTGGCACGTCGATCCGCCCACGCTCATCGAGCTGGGCGTGATGGTGCAGAGCCTGTTCAAGGATGGACTCACGGCCCTGTTCGAGCCGACCGAGGAGCTGGCCGAATCGATCTTCACCGCCGACGACGCGATCGACGATGCGTTCCAGGCGCTGTTCGAGCAGATCCGCGCGCGCCTGCGCACCGAGCCGGAGCATGTCGACAGCCTGCTCGACTTCCTCTCGATGGGCCGGAGCCTCGAACGGATCGCGGACCATGCTACGAACCTCGCCGAGATCGCCATCTTCATGCAGAAAGGCCAGGACGTCCGCCACCACGGCCTCACGTTCTGAAGACCTTGCGATGCGTTGTGGGGGCGGGTGTAGGGGCGGGTCTCAGACCCGCCCCTACAGAGACGAACGATCGGGCGGGTTTCAAACCCGCCTTTTCGAATGTGATACCGGATAACGGGGGAATCATGGGCAACCGGACGGCCGAGATCGTGAGCGTGGGGACGGAACTGCTGCTGGGCGAGCTGGTCGACACGAATGCCGCCTGGATCGCGGGCGAACTGCGCCGGCTTGGATATTACGTCTACTATAAAACGACGGTCGGGGACAACCGGGAGCGGCTTGCCGAGACGATCGGCCGGGCGTTCCTGCGGGCCGATCTCGTGGTGACGAGCGGCGGCCTCGGCCCGACCGACGACGACCTGACGAGGGAGGCGATCGCCGACGTCTGCGGCGCCGTGCCCCGCGAGGATGCGGAGCAGCTCCGCCGGCTCGAGGAGCTGTTCGCGGCGCGGAAACGTCAGATGCCGGCCGTGAACCGGAAGCAGGCATGGCTCATTCCCGGCGCCCGTCCGCTGGAAAATCCGATCGGAACCGCACCGGGCTGGTGGGTCGAGAAGGACGGCAGGACGATCGTCGCGATGCCCGGCCCGCCCCACGAGATGAAACGCATGTGGAACGAGCAGGTGAAGCCGGCGCTGCCCCGCGGAACGGCGGTCCTGTGGGATACGACGCTGCATACGGTCGGCATCGGCGAAGGCAACGTCGCCGAGCTGCTCGCCGAGTTCACGGGAAACGCGAACCCCAGTGTCGCGACCTATGCGCGGCGCCACGGAGTCGATGTACGGGTGGCTGCCGGGGCTGCCAGCCTCGATATCGCGCGGGAACTGGCCGCGCCCGTGCTGGCCGAGGTCGAGCGGCGCATCGGCCGGTTCGTGTGCAGCCGGGATGACGAAACGATCGCCCAGGCGATCGGGGCGCGTCTGCTCGCAGCCGGCCACCGGCTCGCCGTGATGGAGTCCGTCACCGGCGGGCTCGTCGCCGATCTGCTCACGGATACGCCGGGCGCGAGCGAGTGGCTGCAGGCAGGGGTGATCACCTACACGCGGCAGGCGAAGGAAGCGGCCGGCGTGTCGGCTGACCTGCTGGATGCCCACGGCTGCGTCGCCGAAGAGACGGCCCGGGCCATGGCCGAAGCCGTCCGGCGCCAGTTCGGCGTCGAGTGGGGCGTTGCCGCCACGGGGGTTGCCGGGCCGGCTCCGGCCGAGGGCAAGCCCGTCGGTCTCGCCTTCGTCGCCGTCGCGGGGCCTGCTGGCACCCGATCGATGCGCCTCGAATGGCCCGGACAGCGCCGCCAGATAAAGGAACGCACCGCCAACGCCGCCCTCGCCCTCCTTCTGCGTACCCTCCGCGGCGACCCGGAATGACGATGCGATTGTTCTATGCGGTGCAGGTGCCGGCCGAGATCCGGCGCGAGCTGCGCCAGGCGGCCGAGTCGATGGGCCGCGACTGGCGGCCGTCGACCGAGGCGCAGCTCCACATCACCCTGGCGTTCATGGGGGAGGTGCCCGACGAGGCCCTTCCCGAGGTGATCGCCGCCGGTGAGGCGGCTGCACGTGCCGTCGCGCCTTTCACGCTCCGGTTGGGAGCGGCCGGCGGTTTCCCGAACGACCAATCGCCCCGCGTCTGGTTCATCCACGTGGAGTCCCCAGAACTGATGAAGCTCGGCGCCGCCCTGCTTCCCGGATTGAAGGCCTGGGCCGATCCCAAACCGTTCAAGGGGCATCTCACGATCGCCCGGCCCCGCGGCCCGCATGCTCCCGGACGACCGATGTCATTCAATCGGGAATGGCGCGTCGACCGTTTCCAGTTGATTCGCAGCACCCTCGGTTCCTCGGGGGCTGTCCATGGCGTCGTCAGAGAATTTTCCTTATCTGACTGATCCCGCCTGTTGCCGGAAGCGCGAAAATACCGTTTCCGGAAATAATGGCGCGTCGTGTGAAAATGCGAGGTCAGGGCGCTTGAAGGGACGCGGAGGCATCATGCCCGTCGGGGCCGGGAGGGGGCGACCCCGATCCGGATATACGTCCGAAGAGATCGAAGACGATGGCACAGCGATCGGTGAGGTTCTGAAATACCTGCTGACATCCGTTGGAGATTACCTGGGTACAAAGAGAGAACAAGAAGAATGACACTGCCAGGAGAGTCGGCAGGAGAATGCGCAGTTTGCTTTCCCGGACAAGACGAACCACTTTTCTGAATATGCCGATATATTGACCAGGTCCGGGGTGAAGGGGGGAGCCCGACCCGCAGGAAGCGGGAAGTGGGTCGGCGGCGCCTGGATGGCGCAGTTCAGTCCGACCCGTATCGAGGGGACGGAAGAAGCGCAGGTTGCCGGCGCTCTTCGGGCGATGACTCTTGTATGGACCGAGATCTCTCATGTTCCTCTTCCTCCGTGGTAATGTTCCGAGCCGAGTCATGTGGCAGGTGCTTGGAGCACCATTGCGGCGATCACCGTTCGTGACGACGATGACATGCGCAGTAATATAAAACGTCGATATCCAGTGGATTCTTCCATGATACCGATCGAATGATACATCGGTATGTTTGATCTGTATGTCCGTATCATTCCTGACAGATGAAAAAAAGGACAGATGGGGTCGGGATACGCTTCGGCAAGCTCGTGGCGAACGACGGTGCTTCGCCGTGAATGATTCAACGGTTGGAACGAGCTTCGAATGTGTTTTGTCCGGTATTATACGGACATACATCGCTCTGCCTCGCTTCTAAGCTGATAAATTCAGAAAGAATCCATTCTCTCTGCGCTTTTGTTTGCTGAAAAATATATGATTCGATATGTTATATGGGGGGACGTATGAATTCTCGGGTGATTCGGCGGGCGTCACTGTTCGGCATGGCTCTTTGCGTAATCGTCATTCTCGTTGCCGGCTGCCGTGTTTTTCAACCATTCGACAAGGACGACCCGGAAGTGCCCATGGCGCCTACCACGCATACGCTTGATATCACGAAGACGGATATCGTGAACATCATCGCGAGCGCGACCGCTTCCGGAACTGACGTTTCCTGGAAACCCGAGACTACTGCCGTTGCTCAGGAGATTTCACAAGAACAGGTTCAAAGCGTTCTTTCCGGTGCCGCCGCCGAGGAAAAGCTCCCCGTCGAAGTGGCAGAGACTCTCAGCGGCTGCACATTCAAAGAGGTGGCGAATGTCTCGATGAACGATCTGCCGGACGATGTTTTCAACTTTGAAAATGCCGAGAGCGATCTGGGCCTCTCGGGGCTCGATGAGAGCGGCGACATCATTCCCGGGGCGAGACGTCGCGGCTCAGCCAGAGCGTCATTTACCCTCCCCACGGCAATGAACTGGGCAAACAGAAACGGAGTGAACTGGATTACCCCCGTGCGCGATCAGGGACCGTACGGTACCTGCGTGACATTCGCCACCGTAGCGGCTCTTGAATCCCATTACCGGATTGCCCGTAACTCTCCCACTGACGAACTCGATTTGTCGGAGTCCTATCTCTGGCATTTCGGCACTCAGATATTCCCTGGGAGCGACGGCCGACGTCCTTCTGACCCACTTGTCGGAGGATGATGGAATTCCCGTGCGGCAACGCTTCTTTTGCCTCGATACGGTGGGATTGTCGATGAGTTCACGGCACCGTATGCCCTGCTGAAACAGTATCCCTACTTCGGACAGGTTCCGTCCGATGCAGTGAAATATGGAATCAACGGGATTTTCCGCCTTGGAAGCCCGACGGCAATCAAGCTGGCTCTTCAGAAAGGGCCGGTCATCGGAGGAATGAAAACCAACATCCTTCTTTGTTTTTACGGAGCAAACAGCGGCATCTACTCACATGTCCCGATTTATAACGATAAAGGCGTTGAAATATTCGAGCCCGGCAAACCCAATTCCCAGCCTGGCGGACACGCCATTCTGATCGTTGGCTATGACGACGCACAGGGCTGCTGGATCTGTAAGAATTCCTGGGGCACCGGGTGGGGGGAGAGCGGCTTCTTTCGGGTGAAATACGGCAACACGATTCGAGAAACATACGATGCCTATCTCATTTCCGTGCCGGTCATGATAACAGGCCAGAGTCCGAGATCTGGTCAGAAAAACGTTGCTCTCGAGTCGGCTGTCAGAATCACCTTCGGTGAGCCGCTCAAGGCTGATACCGTTTCCCCGACGTCATTTGTATTGAATAATATAGTTACCGGGCAAGCCGTCGCCGGGGCGCTCTCTCTGGAAAATGAAAACCGAAGCGCCGTCTTCACCCCTGCCGAGCCGCTGGCTTCGGGAACGGCTTATTCGTTTCGGGTGACGACGGATGTGAAGTCGACCGATGGGGATACGATTGCGAAGAATGAAAACTGGGCATTCTATACTGTAGGCTATCTCGGTGACGTTCCTCCCGTGGCTGCATTCGTCGAAAAACCAGACAATCCGACCAGCCAGACAACCGGCTACTTCGAGATCGGTGGGATCGACCTGTCGCATTTCAAATACAGCCTCGACGGGAAGGCGTTCACCTCGGAGATGCCGATCAGCCAACCCCTCGAACTCACAGGCTTGGCCGATGGAAAACATACGCTGCGCGTCATCGGTCGAAAGACGAATGGCATCTGGCAGGCGGAAAGCGATGCGGCGAGTTATTCCTGGGTTATCAGCACCAAGCCGTCCTACGTCAGTTTCACCCTTGGCCCGTTGAGTCCGACAACGGACCGGAAACCGGTGTTCTCGGTTCGCGGAAATGACGTCACGGCCATCAGGCTGAATCGCGATAACAACGGCTGGTCAGGCTGGTTTGCCGTTTCGAACAATGCCTACGAAGAGTTTGTTTTCAATGCAGAGTTCGCCCCCGGCACTCATACCCTGAAAGTCGTGGGAAGAAATTCGCTCAACGTCGAACAGCCCCTGTCTGAGGCTGCCGTCTACACCTGGGTTATCGACGACGTCTACCTGCCCAATGCCATCCTTTTCGATGTTCCGCCGCAGATCGCAACGGAAACGAGCGTTAACGCAACCGTTGGAGGCGCAGGAATAGTCAAATATCGCTACCGTCTCGATACCGATGCGTATTCCAGCGAGATTCAATCTTCTCAGGCCATTTCCTTGAGTGGACTCGGCATTGGAACCCACACTCTCAGCGTGCTCGGAATGACGGCGAACGGATACTGGCAATCGGCGGCTGCACCGACAAAATATTCCTGGAGAATCTCTCCTCCTGTCGTGGCTGAGTTCGTTGCAATGCCCATGAATCCATCATCGGTGGCGCAAGCGGAATTCGTATTCGGCGGAACTGGTATTGCCGATTTCCGGTACAAACGAGACCAAGGTAGCTGGAAAGAAAGCGGCTCGAAATTGAATCTCGTTCTTCCGAATGATGCATCTCTTGTTGGCACACATACTCTTGCGGTCATTGGAAAGAATTCGGACGGGTTCTGGCAGGATGCAAACACGGCTCGATCGTATTCATGGTTTGTGAATCCGAACATGCCAGTAACGGCGCAGATCAAAAACGCTCCGCCGAAAATCACCTCACAATGTTCAGTATCATTGAGCGTTGGGGGCGAACGGATTTCCGCATACAAATACAAGCTGGATTCCGCGGAGTATTCAGCGATTGTGCCGGCCAGTGCAACCATTGATATAACGAATCTGCCGCCGGGAGGGCATACGCTTCAGATTCTCGGAATCGATGTCTGTGGGAAACTTCAGCCTGAGGATGCCCCTACAGTGTTCACCTGGGTCATCGACATCGAGCCGAACACTGCCGTTCTTATGAACCTGCCGCCAGCGCTGACGAATGCGAACGTTGCTTCGATCACGGTTGGCGGCGCCGGAGTCATTGCCTTCAAATACCAATTGGATGGCAACGCCTGGAGCGTAGAGCAAGCCGTTTCCCAGCCGATCACGCTGACGGGATTATCCGTTGGCTCTCACACACTGAGGGTGCTCGCAAAGGACGACGCCAGCAACTGGCAGGCGAGCAGTTCCGCCACGCTCTTCACCTGGATGATCGACACCATCGCCAAGATGGCCGTGTTGAGCAACACGCCGCCGGCCCTGACGAATCAGACCACGGCCAGCATCACGGTCGGCGGAACGGGCGTCGTGGGCTATATGTATCAGCTCGATACCGGCGCTTACAGCTCCGAAATGCCCGTAACGAGCACGATTCAGCTCGCCGATCTGACGGTCGGCTCGCACACGCTGCGCGTCATCGCCCGAGATGCCGTCGGCAACTGGCAGGCGAGCAGTTCCGCCACGCTCTTTACCTGGATGATAGATACGGTTGCACCCGTTGCATTGTTGACCACAAAACCGGCTGATCCGACAAATCTCACAACGACGGATATCACCATCTATGGAAACGGTGTCACGGCATATCAATACCAATTAGATGGAGGCGGATATGCGACCGAAACCGCTATTGCCTCTCATATTCAACTATCTGCGCTCGGCGAAGGCGCTCACACGATCAACGTCATCGCCAGGGATGAGGCGGGAAACTGGCAATTACCCGCGAGCTCGACGAACGTTACCTGGACGATCGACACGGTGGCCCCAACGGCTGTTATCAGCGGTCCGCCGGCTTCTGTGACGTATGAGACATATACTCCTCCAGAGTTCAAAATCGAGGGGGTGGATGTCGTTTCGTATAAAGCACGAGTGGATGCCGAAGCCTGGAGCGCAGAAACTCAGGTTTCGCAAGGACCCGGATACTTGAACCTGGCTTATGGCAGCCACATCTTCGAAGTCATCGGAAAAGATGCGGCGGGAAACTGGCAGGCATCGGCCACCACCTATAGCTGGACCATTCAGAGTTACTATGACAGTCAGTGGGGTTCTGCTGGAACGGAAAACGGGCAATTCAACTTGCCCACGGCAATTGCCACGGATTCGGCAAACAATATCTACGTCGCGGATGGGGGAAACAACCGTATCCAGAAGTTCGACGCCGCGGGTGCCTATCTGGGGCAATGGGGAAGTGAAGGATCTGACGTTGGATCCTTCAGTCATCCCGTCGGAATCGCCATCGACGCCGCAGACAACAAGTATGTTCTGGATTTTGGCAATCGCCGAATCCAGAAATTCGATGCAAGCGATGCCTATGTAACGCAATGGGCGCTGGGAGCATCGGCTCAAGGGTGGGGATTAGCGGTTGCCTCATCCGGAAATGTCCTCGTATCGGATACTTATAACAATATCGTTACGGTCTATGACGCGACGGGAACGCAACTGTTCGAGATAGGCTCGGGGTTGTTGCTCGCTCCCGCGGGAATTGCCATAACTTCCGCCGGCCATATTCTTGTGGCGGATTCAGGGAACAAATGCATCAAAGAATTCGATAGTTCCGGCAATTTCATTCAACAGATCAAAAACGATATGGGGGTGAACGGATTCGGGAAGTTCGACAATCCGAATGGTATCGCCGTCCTTCCCAACGGCAACCTTCTTGTCGCCGACGCTTCGCATAACTCTGTCCACCCCCTTCAGGAGCTGACTGCTACCGGAACATTCATTCGCGCCATTGCTAGACCAGGTACCGGCCTTGGTGAATTGAACGGACCATTGGCCGTATTGGTTGGTGCGGGCAACAAGATTTACGTGGTCGACACCGAAAACCACCGTATCCAGATATTCAACTGAGGCATCGGATTCGGCTGTTTAGGCAAAGAGGCGGCGGGGGCATTTTCGATCTCGGCAAAAATTGTACGTATTTTTCCCGACATACGTGGGCGTTGATATACGTTACAGTTTTGTAGCCTTGGGTATATCAATACAGTCTGAAAGGATTATTTGTGAGAACGGTTTGTAAAGGCTTTCTTGCACTTGCGTTCGCGGCTCTGCCGCTGTTCATGCTCGGCTGCGGCGGCGGTGGTGGCGGCGGGGATGGGATTTTGAGCGGGGCTCTCCATCTGAAGGCCAAGGCCTCGGCGGGGAACGGCGCATTCGCCGCCTCGGTTCGGTCGGGCTCGGCTGCGGTGCGGGCCGCGGCCGCTGCGAAATACGCTGCTCGCATAAAGCGGATTGGGTATCCACCCATGATTGTCACGGTAGATATTTCTTCAGACCGCAAGGAGCTGACCCTCGACAAGACGATCGACAACGTTCCGGCCGGGAAGCAACAGGTCGGGATCGAAATCATCGCTTCGGGTTCGCCCGATACCAGCAATCCGATCCTCAAAACTTATGTGACCGCCGAAGTGGCCGGCGGACAGACGAGCACGCCCTCCGAGGCCCCGATCAATGCCGAAACAACGGCGAAGGCCCTCTGCTTCGACGCCTGGACGGCCAGCACCTCGAAGACGATCGACGACTTCGCTCCTCCCGTGGCTTCGATCACGGCCATGGCCGCCTCGATCACCAATGTTCTCGGCAACGGCGATTTACCTTACACGGATGATTTCGCCTTCCCTGCCGACGTCACAAACGGCGCCAAAACCATCGCCCAAACCGTTTCGATCGTCGACGACGTGCCGCCGGCGACGGAAAAGCGGCTGAGCGGGTCTTACCGTTATTATGAGTATAGCGCTAGTCCCACGTTTCGCTGGGCAAATATTTCTGATGTTACGATATCGGCAAATACTTGGTCCTCGAAAACGATCTACGACCCGACCGGCGAAGACACTGGAACGTCATACTCCACGACCGTTACCGAGACGAGCGGTGCGCTCGCCTTCGCGAACAACTCTTCCTCTCGTGGTGCCGTATCTCCTTCGGGAAATGTGTTCGTGACCCACAACTGGCAGTCGGACGACCCCTACATCGGCTTCGGCGTGAAACTGCCGACGAATGCCACGAAAGCCCTCATGAAGGGGACTTGGCGTTTCTACGGCTTCAATGAAACCATCGACGCGAAGAGGGTTCCTTCGGCTCCGAAGATCCGTGTCGAAACCTGGGTGTTCGATGGAAGCAACAACGTTGCGGTCAGTTTCGTAGGGGGTGACCTCAGCCAACAGGGTGGAACGGTGCCGTATTTCGTCACGTCGGACGGAAAATTGACTTTGGGTGATTCGACAATCGTCGAAGCGTCTGATTATTACCAGGTTTGCGCCAATGGGGAGATCTTCGTCGGGGCCAGCCCCGCGGGTTTCTATCTTGGCGTCAAGCAGGGCTCGGGCATGTCGACGGCCGATCTGGCCGGCGACTTCACCAACGCAGGCTTGGGTGCGGGTCGAAACGATGGGTATTCCGCCTCCTGGAGCGGCCTGGTGACGATCACCGGCAATGGTTTTGGTACCTACACCAACGGAATGACGGAAACCGGACCGGAGGGAGATGAGACGTTTATCAATACGGTTTCATCGGCCGGTCTCATGGACAAGGATGGGACCTACGGCAGTCTGTCGCCGTCGGGAGAAGTCATGGTGAGTTTCGTCCTCGATGACATCTCAGCCAGGGACATCAACTTCGCCGTCCGAAGATAATCACGCTTACCCTCCTGTTCTCGATCTCGCGGGGCCGTGAAGCATTCGCATCACGGCCCCGCTTCCCGAAAACGGTCATTCCGGCGATGTTGCCCCATTGCGGAAGATAGGGAACATTCGCGACGCCGAGATGGAATCTTGCCAAACTTCTAAAAGCAAGAATATATAATATACGTTGTGTCTTTCGCCCGGATGAGGGGTATCATCGGGTTCTTGCCGAAAAAAATGCCCAAGACAGAGGAGAAAATATGGTGAGTGGCGTGGCCGAGCAGGAAGAGTTTCTCGGGGAGATCGGTGAAGAGAGGGTGCGGGCGTTGTTGCCGTATGCGGCGTTCAGGCTCGACCTGGAGACGATGATGTTCACGTTCGACGAGCGGTTCGGGCCGATGCTCGGGCTGCCGCCTACGGCTCGGTTGAGCATGAGTGAGTTCTGCGCGAGACTGCCCCTAGGCGACCAAAACCATATCGAATTGAATGTATTGACAAATCAAGAGGGGCTTACCGAAGCGATACATAAAAAGTTTCGGATGATCGACGAGGCGGGGCAGGTGGTGTGGTTTGAATGGCTATCCCGACTCCTGCCCGCGGACGAGGCCGGGAGCGGTCATGGGCGTGTCATCGAGGGAATCCTGCTGGACGTTTCGAGACAGCAGGATGAGCGCTCCGATCTCTCGGAAAGCGAACGATGGTTCATGGAAGTCATGGAGGAGTCCCCTCACGCCCTGTATCGGGTCAACTATTCGAACAATCGGTTCGATTACGTCAGCAAGGGCTTCGCGAATGCCCTCGGAATGACCCGAGAAGAGGTCTTGAACATGCCGTATTCCGAATTCATTTCTCGCCTCCATCCCGAGGATTTAGAGAGCGTTTCACGAATGAGAGACGATATGCTCAGGGAATACAAAGGCGGCCGACTCACCATCGCCATCGATTTCCGATTCCGATTGAATAATGATAAGTATGTGTGGCTCGACGACACGTTCACCATCGTTCCCGGGCCGGACGGACAGTTTGCCTACCAGGTCGGTTTCGGCTCGGTCATCGAAGAGCGGAAGCGGCTCGAGGAGGAACTGCGGCGGTCGAACGAACTCCTCGAAGAGCGCGTCCGGCAACGCACGGCGGAACTCCAGGCTGCGAACGATCGGCTTCGCGTCCTGATGAACGATCGCCGGGAGCTCGAACGGAAGCTGCTCGAGATCTCGGAGCGTGAGCGGCGATTCATCGGCCGGGAGCTGCACGACGGGCTCTGCCAGCAGATCGTAGGCCTGATGTGCATGTCCGATGCGGTCCGGCGCAGGCTGGGAGCGAAGGGAGTCGCCGAAGAGACGGAACTCGAGATGATGCGGAATTTCCTTCACGATGCCGTCCAGCAGACGAGAACCCTGGCCCGCGGCCTTTGCCCGATGGCCCTCGAACCAAAAGCCGTCGGGGAAGCCCTGTCGACGCTCGCCGCTCAGACCTCGCTGCTCTACAAGATCGAGTGCCGGTATGACGGGGAAACGGCGTTCGCGGTTCCGAATTCCGAAACGGCCCTGCATCTGTATCGCATCACGCAGGAGGCGATACAGAACGCCATCCGTCACGGCGGCGCCAAGCGTGTCCGGATCGAACTGGCGACCGCCGACAACGGGATTCAGATGTATATCGATAACGATGGAAAACCTCTTCCCCGTGCCGGTGAACCGGACGGAAGGAAGGAAGACGTAAGTCGAAGTCACGGACTCGGCCTGAAGCTGATCGATTATCGCGTGGACATGCTGGGGGGTGAGTGGCACATCGGGAACGTAGCCCCGTCCGGCGGTGTGCGCCTGGCGATCCGCATTCCCACGAACGGAGAGGGTCTGCAATGAGAAATGGAACGACGACATCCCTGCGGGTGTTCCTGGTGGAGGATCATCCGGTCATGCGGCTGGGACTCAAGATGATGCTCCGCGTGCGCGGCTTCGATGTGTGCGGGGAGGCCGGCTCGGCCCAGGAGCTGGTCGAGGCATTGGCAGATATCGATGCGGATATAGCGATTTTCGACCTGTCGCTGAACGGGGAGACGGCGTTCGAGCTCCTGGGGCAGGTGCGAGCGCGCTACCCCAGGCTCGGAATGATCGTGTATTCGATGCACGATGCCCAGATGTTCGTCGAGAAGGCCCTCCGGGTGGGAGTGAACGGCTACGTGACGAAAGCCGACCCCGTCGAAACCCTGATCGAAGCGATCGAAGCCGTGCGCAACGGCAAGCGCTATCTCGGGCCGGCCTTGACGAAAACTCTCGAAGAGCGTGTCTCCAACCAGGGCGGGGCCGGTGTCGCCCTCGATGAGTTATCCGATCGCGAGATGGAAGTGCTGACGTTTCTCGGACAGGGGTTCGGCCGCGGGGAGATCGCCGAGCGACTTTCCCTGAGCGCGCGCACCATCGAGACCTTCTTCGACCGTCTGAAAGCGAAGCTGGGCGTCAGGAACAATCGCGAGCTGGTCCGCGAAGCGATCCGGATCATCCACCCCGGCTGACCCGGCATCGGCAGGTGAGCGTCCGGAGCGGGGCCGGGTCGCCGGTGCGGTTGAAGGCGCGGAGGGCATCACGGATCGACGCGTCGCAGCGGCCGCAGCCGGCGGGGACGCGTTTCGGTTCGAGGCCCTCGTCGCTCAGGCCGACGGTCGTTTCGCCCAGGCCGGCGAGCGCGGCGACCGCCTCTACGACGGCCCAGAGCGAGACGGGGCGGTACCGGCCGGCGAGAAACTCCCGCTCGAGCGGCGTGCCCGGCGCGACGAATACCGGTTGAAGGGCGACCCGTGCCGACAGGGAGAGTCTGCGCGCGAGATCGAATATATAGTTGCCGGTATTCACAGCATCCGCAACGGCCGCGGCGTCGTCTGCCGCGCCCAGGGGTTTGAGCAGCACGTTCACGAGAAGCCCGGCGCCGGCCTCGGCGAGAACCCGGGCAGCGCGCTCGAACTCGGGAAGACCGAATCCTTTGTTGATGAACCGTTCGCGGATGACCTCGTCGGCGCTCTCGAGACCGATGCCGACCTCGAGAAAGCTCTTCGGAAGCAGCGCCCGTGACGCCGCGATTCGTTCCGGCGTGATGAACTCCGGCCGCGACTCGACGAGAATGCGCGGCACGCCGGCCGCGCCGAGCAGACCGAGCACGTGGGAACGGACTTCCGGCGGGAGCTCGGCGTCGGCATAGAATGAGCCGGAGTTGTACAGATCGACTTCCCCGACGCCGTCGAGTACCCCCGGGATACCGAACACCGCTTCCGCCTGGGCCATGAGATCGGCCGGGGTCCAGGGAGTGTCTTCGAACGTCATCGGACCGAAGCCGCAGTTCGTGCAGCCCCCGCCCGGCCTGCGGGCGTAGGCGCAGCCCGGCGCCCGGAAGATGAAGATCAGCCGCGTCGAGGGCTTTCCGGCGACCCGGGTCGGCACGCGCTCGACCCAGGCCGGCTTGCGCGGATCGATCCCCTCGCTCACCGTTTGACCAGGAAGGGGCCGATGGCGAGCGCGTCCATCTTCGAACGCTTGAAACAACTGATGGCATCCGCCGGGGAGCAGACGATCGGCTCGCTGATGTTGAACGAGGTGTTCAGGATCATCCCGAGCCCCGAAAGGCTTCTCATCTCCTGGAGCAGCCGCGCGTAGATCGGATTGACCTCGGGCCGCACCACATGCGCCCGCGAGGTGGCGACACGCGTGATCCCGTTTTCCTGGACAACGGCCGGAATGCGCTGCCCGTCCCGCGGCTCCTTCACGGGCAGCGCGAGAAGCATGTACTCCGCCGCGTCGAGATCCGCCGGCACCCGCAGATGCCGCCAGACATCCTCTGCCAGCACGCTCGGGGCGAAGGGACGGAAGCTTTCCCGCTCCTTCACCTTTGCGTTCAGCCGGCTGCGGATGTCGAACCGACTCGGATCGGCCAGGATCGAGCGGTTTCCCAAGGCGCGCGGGCCGAACTCGAGCCGGCCCTGGAACCAGGCGACGACGCCGCCATCGTAGACCATCCGTGCCACGCGGGCCGGCAGGTTATCGCACTTCTCGCCGACGAGGCCGGCCGCGTCGAGCGCCGTCTTGATCTCCTGCTCGGAATACTCGGGGCCGAGATACGTGTGCTCGAGCACCGGCCGTTTTGTATTTCCAAGAATATGGCACCACAGATGGCATGCCGCCCCGATTGCCGTGCCGGCATCGTTTGCGGCCGGCTGCACGTGCAGATGCCGGATCGGCGTTTCGGCGAGGATCCGGGCGTTCGCGACGCAGTTGAGCGCCACGCCGCCGGCCATGCACAGCGTGTCGAGGCCGGTCTTCTTGTGGAGCAGCTTCGCGAGATGGACGAACACCTCTTCGGTGACGGTCTGGAGCCCGGCGGCGATGCTCGCCTCCTCGAACCGGTCGACGATCGTGCGACGACGGGGACCGAACAGCTTCTCGAGGCCGCTGAAGTCCGGGGTGCGGAACTTCATGATCGCGTTATCGACGGTGAATCCGGTGTCGGTCAGCTTTATGACCTGGCGGAACCGCTCGGCATAATCGACGCCGGTATCCTCGCCGACCGGGTCGGAAATACAGGCGTAGCCCATCAGCTTGCCGGGGCCGCCGTAGATGTCGAAACCGAGGTGCTCCGACATCTTCTCCCAGACGAAGCCGAGCGAGTTAGGATAGGGGATCTCGAGGACCGGCGTCAGTTTGTTCCCTTCGCCGATACCCAGCCAGGTGGTCGTGAACTCGCCGATCCCGTCGATCGTCAGGACGGCGGCCTTCTCGTGTTTCGAGGGGTAGAACGCGCTGCCGGCATGGCAGATGTGATGGGGCAGGAAGTGGAACTGCGCCCGGGGGAAGCGGCGCTTCAGCTCGTCCGCCGCCAGGTGAAGATGCCGATGGAATGTGGCTTCCCCTTCCGGCGTTCCGTAATCGCCTGCCGGAATCCCCGTCGTGTCGAGGTTGCTGTTGGCCGCGAGCCGGGCCTCGGGGTCGAAGGAAAAGGCGATGTGGTCGACCTGGTCGGGCGTGATTCCGGCATGCCGCAGCGCCCATTCGAGCGCTTTGTCGGGCAGCACGTCGGGATTGTCGACCCGGGCGCATTTGGCGTGCTTGATCCGGTTGAACCGCTCCTCCTCGACGGCGCCGACGATCACCCCGTCGCGCAGCAGGCAGACCGAAGATTCGTGATAGGCCGAGTTGACGCCGAGGATGACCGTTCCCATGCGATGCTCTCCTTCGCAGTAATATATATTATTTCATATCCTTCATCATCATGCGATACCGGCGGGCGGCGTCGACGAACGCCTCGAACAGGCGACCGAACTCGGCCCGCTCCGGCAGCATCTTTTCGGGATGGAACTGGACCCCGACGAAGAACGGGCCGGTCGTCGATTCCATCGCTTCGACGATATCATCCGCCGCGCGGGCCGTTATCCGCAGATCGCGGCCCGGTTCCCGGACGGCCTGGTGGTGATACGAGTTCACGTCGATGGTGGGGGACGAGAGCAGATCGCCGACCAGGGTTTCGGGTTCGATGGCGATCGAGTGCGAACAGGGGGCTGAACGGCCGTCGATCCGGATGCGGTGTGCCAGTCGGCTGTCCGAGGCATTCATGCTGGGAATGTCCTGCCACAGGGTGCCGCCGCGAAACACGTTCATGAGCTGGTGCCCGCGGCAGATGCCGAGGACGGGAATGCCGCGATCGGTCACGCTTTTCAGGGCAGCCAGTTCGAACTCGTCGAAGGCGCGATGCACGGTTTCGAGCTTGGGATGCGGTCGTTCGCCATACAGCATCGGATCGACGTCATCCCCGCCGGGAATCAGCAGGCCGTCGAGGCTGGTCAGAACAGCGGCCGAGACGGAGGCGGGATCTTTCAATGCAACCGGGACGACAACGGCGCCCCAGCTTGCAACCGCCTCACGATAGGGGCGAAGTCGGTCGGGCGCGTGGATGGCCGGTGTTCCCGTGGCGCTCGCCGAGTCGACCACGAGAATGCCGATGCGAGGCCGGACATGGCCGGCTCCCGTGCCGGAGGAAGCGATTCCAATCGGATCCTGGCCGCAGAAAAATGCCGCGATGATCAACAGGGCGAAGACCTTGAGGAACCCGCCTCCCGAACTTCCGATTCCGTTTCTGTGCATGTGATCCCCACTCAGCGATGAATGATTGAACGGCTTTGTCAAAGGTGTATCACAATCCGCAGCGATGTACAACCCGCCAGATATTCGAGGTTCACCACGAAAGACACGAGAACACGAAAGGAGAAGAACGTTTCACCACCGAGACACAGAGGCACAGAGTTTAAAAAGAGGTTTCCTCTGTGTCTCTGTGCCTGTGTATGTGGGTTTCATGAAAAGAACCGATCCACAGATGACACAGATGGCGCAGATGAAATCCTGAGCGTCTTCAACCATGGAGATTGCGGAGCATGCTGGAAACAAGGGGGGCCAGGCGTTCGTTCCTCTCTGGTTTTTCATCTGCCCTCCATCTGCGGATGCGTTCTTGAATCCGAGGGACATTTCAACGGAGGATCTCTGTGGGAAAGCTGGTTTCGGATTTTGCCCCCGAAAGGAAACACCCCGGCGGTGGGCCGGGGTGTTCGAGAGGCGGTGCGAGATTACTGGAGGCCGTAGGTGGCCTGGTGGAGGTTGGTGATGGTGTCGAGCCGCTTGCGGGCCGCCTCGACCTGGCGTTTATAGGGAGCGATATACTCTTCGATGATCTCGGTCCGGCGGCGCATGATGTCTTCGTATTTGTCCTGCGCCCGCTCCATCTCGCGCTTGTAGGGGGCGACGTAGTCGTCGATGAACCACATCCGGTTGTTGCGCAGGTGATCATACTCGCGGCGGGCCTGGTCGACCCGCTGACGGGCCTGGGCGACCTGTTCGGGCACCTGGGGGTTCTGGGCCTCGGCGGTGCGCAGTTCGGCTTCGGCGCGCTCCACCTGGCGGCGGGTGTGGTCGAGGCGGTTGTTGTATTCGCGGTCGGCGTCGTCCTGTGCCCGGCGGTACCGGTATTGGGCGTCGTCATACTCGCTCCGGGCCTCGCGCAGCTTGTTCTCGTAGTTGCGTTCCGCCGCTTCCCGTTGTTGCGAGAGCATGTCCAGCGCGGCCTGATACTGGCCCTGGGTGCGGGTGACGATGCCGAGGCTCGTCGCCTTCTGGTCGCCGTTGCCGGCGAGGAGCATGACGGCCTTGGTGTAGTCGGCTTTGGCGGTGGCGTAGTCGGCCTGCGCATTCAGGACGGCCTTCGACAGATACACATCCGAAAGGCGCTGGTTGAAGTCGGGGTAGTCGACCGCCTTCTGCGGGTAGTTCCAGGTTTCCAGCTGGGTGAGGGCGGTGAGCTCGGCCGCGTTCCCGTCGATGGGCTCGACGATCTGGAACAGCCAGTAGATCGCATCCTTCATCCGGTCGTCGAGGCGGTAGCAGTCGGCCACCTCGAGGAGGGTGGCGTCGGTGCGCGCCATGCGCAGCAGCCACTGGATCGCCTGCTGATACTCCTTCAGGGCCTTGAAACACCCGGCGAGGCGCGCCTTGACGCTGTCGTCCTGGCGGTCGATCTTGAGGTAATACTCGATGGCCTTGCGATACTCGCCTTTCTTCTCGAAAGAATAGGCGACGTTATATACCATCTCCTGTACCCGCTTCTGCAGGGTGACCATCTCGCCATACATCGTCTTGATGGTCGCGCTCGTCTCGTCGATCTGTTTCTCGAGCGCCTTCTTCTTGCTGCCCTGGAAGATGCCGCCGAAGCCGTCGAGCTTGCTGCGCTCGATGAACAGCTTGTCGAGCTTGAGCTCCGGCTCGAGCAGCTCGGTTTCTTTCTGGATCAGCGTCTTTTCGAGCGCCTCGATATCGGCCGGTTCGGCCGCGAAGGCGTTGAGGGGGATCAGCAGACAGCCGGCAGCCAGGACATTCAGGACCAGGTTCTTGACGTTCTTCATCGTGAATTCCTCTCTTTCTCGCTGCCTGCGCTCAGTGAGCGGCCACATACAGGTCGCCGTACTCGCTGCTGTTGACGTAGACCGCATCGCGGCGGGTCCCGCCGGCGGGAACGACCCACATGTCCATCTTGGCGTTCTTCAGGAGCAGCTTCTGCTCGCCCCCGACCGTCTCGACCTTGCCCAGGAATGCAAGCGCACCGTAGTCGTTTTCGGCCATCCAGGCGTAGGGGTCCTTCTCGAGAACCGCCTGATACCAGGCCAGCGAGCCCTTCTCGGCCGCGTCGCGCTTGGGCTCGACGACGACCTCGATGCTTTTCTTGCCCCAGAAGCCGCCGGTCGTGAGCACCAGAATCGCCTTCAGATCGTTCGCCACGGTGACGCCCTTGTAGTTGCGCATCAGCGCCTCGATGACATACTTGCGGCCCGACACGTAGAAGTTGGTCATCGGCTTGTCACCGCTCTCGTCGACGTTGGAGGCCATCACCTTGCACTCGTGGCGGTTGAAGATCTCCTTCAGGTGTTCGAGCCGGCGGTTTTCCTTGTTGTCGTCGACCGAGATCACGGCTTCGACGATCGGCATCTGGATCACGACGAGGCCACGCTGCCGGGAAGAGAGCAGCTGTCCGGAAGCGGCCGCGCGGTCGATCTCGGCCGACGCGACTTCGGTGGCCGCGCGCTGCATCTCGGCATCGGCGTTGAAATCAGCCACGTTCAGGAACGCCGCGCGCTCTTTCAGCATCTCGAGAGCCACGCCGCTCGTCTGGGCTTCGAGGGCGCCCTTCCCCGAGGAAAAGTCCCGGGCGGCTTCGAGGGCCGTGCGCAGGTCATCCGAGGATTCGATTCCGCCGATCATGCTGCGCAGCGCCTGTTCCCGGCGCTCGGTCTGGGCGGCGACGGTGTTGTAGGCTTCGCGGGAGGCGGCATCCGTCTCGTTCATCGTGTAGGCGGACTGGGCGATGCCCTGGGAAAGCTCGTCGAGAGCGGTTTTCATGGCGTCGCGATCGAACGCGGACACCGGGGCGGCGACGAACAGGGCGATCGCCATGATGGCGGACAGTCGTCGGAACATGCGCATCCTCCTCAACTCCGGACAGAATTCTGATCGAATGGTTTGAATGAAGCAATTACCATGCCGTCCATGGAGAGGGCTTGGACGGCTCTGCCCCGGGAAAACGTGCGGCGGGATGGCGAATTTTCGTCATTCCGGATGCCGGAAAATTTGCGATTGGTCCGCTGCGATAGGACATTACAAGCATTTCATGCGACTGTCGGGAGGGCCTTCCAGAGAATCGATTCACCCTCCAGTCTCGCGTGCCGGACTCGTTGCCGTCGTTCTCGTTCTTCTCGGGAGATCTCGCTGCCGAGGCGAAACCCGGACCAGTCGGCCTGCTGCCACCGGGTCCGGGTGGGGGCACTTGCATTGTGAGAAGGCGGGGGGTATGATTCGGGCCTACCGAACGATGAAAGGACCCGCACAGATGCGCCACGAACTTCGTTTTCTGATTGTTGCCGCGGCCTGCGCCGCGTGCTCCGCCCTCCATGCCGCGCCGCCCGCGAAAACGCCGGCTCCAGCCGCCCCGGCCGCGACTCCGGCCTCGGCTTCCCAGCCCGTCAACCCGATCGTCCTCTCGAACCAGATGATGATCACCGTCATGGAGCGGATCAAGGGAGGAAACTACGCCGAAGCCCGCACCGTGGCGAAAGACATGACGTTCGGCAGCGAGAAGCTCGTCGACACCCCGACCTCCGAGACGCGCAGCTTTTCGAGCCTGATGGGCAAGAAACTGTATGAGCACCAGCTGAAGAAGCAGGGCCGCGGCAACGTCCAGGTGAACTGGACCCAGCAGCCGATCGCCGACGGATACTACTTCCAGGCCATGATCAGCTTCCAGGAAGGCAAGCCGGACGAGGCGCTCGATCTGCTCCAGAAGGCCATCTTCTGGGATCCGGTCCGGGCCGCGTTCCACGTCGAACGCGGGTTCATGCTGCATCACCAGAAGACTCCCGTCGAGGCGGCGCAGATTTTCGTCACGTATCTCAAGGCGCTCGAACTGGCCGACAATCCCGTCGACTTCGCCGCCGCGCTTCGCGGGGTCGGGTATCTCTTCGTCGACCGCCGCAACCTGCGTTCCGGCCTGGCCTGCTACCTGCTCTCCCGCCGGCTCGATCCTGAAGAGAAAACGGCCGTCCGCCAGATTGACTACATCCGCGCCCAGGCTCCCCGGCTCGTGAAAGAGATGGACGAGACCAAGGCCGCCGCACTGCTGCGCGAAGAGAACGTGCCGGTCACCTTCGATCCGGCCCATGTGGAGATCCGGCTCGAGATCGCGAACGAGCTCTCCAGGGATCCCAAGAAGACGAAAGAGCTCGAAGCGATCCTGACCGAAGCCCTCCGGCTCGATCCGAACAATCCCGAGATCATCCGGCGGCTTTCCGCTCTGAAGAAATGATCTGACGGTTCTCCCGAAATGATCGGGGGCGGGTTCCCATCAGGAACCCGCCCCCGGTTTCTTGTTCCGGATCGACGCGCCGGTTATCTGACCGCTTTCTGAACGACGACGGACGGGGCTTTTGCGGAAGCGGCGGCCGGGTTTTTGGTGCCGGTCGCGGCTTTGGCCGGGCCGGCGGCGGGCTTCTTCGAGCCGGCCTTGGAAGGGGCGGCTTTGTCTGATTTGCCATCCTTGGACTTTTTCTTGGACTTGGCCGAAGGGGTGACGGGGGGATTGTGCTTCCGGGATTTTTCGGAGCTCCAGACATGCTCGTGGGCATACTGGATCAGCTCGGCATCGGTCAGCTCGCCGAACTGGCGGGCGGTACCGGCAGCGGGTTGCCGCGGCTCCTGGACGGCCGGTTCGGCGGCGGTGGGGGCGGCGGCAGGGGCTTCGAGCACGGCCGGAGCGGGCGGTTCAGGGGCTTTGGGAGCTTTCGGCGCTTTGGGCGGGGCTTTCAGGGTCGAGGTGCTGTCGGATTTGCCGGCATCGGCCGGGGTTTTCTTTGACCGGTTTTTGGGGGAGCCCTGCTCGAGCCGCTTTCGGAGGGTTTCGAGTTTTTCGAGGACGTCCTGCATGTTCGGCGCAGCGGCGGTATCGGTTGTTTCTTCCCGGACGGCGGGCGGTTTTCCCAGCAGGCTGCCGGCGCCGGCGGCCTGGGTCGAAGCGGTATCGGCCTTGGGTGCCGGTTCGGTCTTTTTCGGGCGGGGGTTTGGCTCGGGGGCCGGCGATTCATCGGCGGCGGGCTCGGGCACGATCACGCCGGGCTCGAAGCCGGTTTCGGGCGCGGACGGTGTCTGGAAGGTCACGACCGGCTTCGCGGGCGTTTCCGGGGTGGGCGGCTGGGGGGTGTTCGTGTCGACTTTCGAGCGGAGCGACTCCAGGAGGCTGGAGCCGCTCTTCGAGAGGGCCGAGGCGGGCGCGACGAGGGCGAGGCCGAGCACACCCGTCAGAAGAAGGCCATGGATGGGAAGACGTGTCTTCATGCGGTGTCCTTTCCTGCGGCGGCACGGGCATGAGCCCTGCTGGGCCCTGTCCGGCCGGGTGTGGCAGGGAGTGCGAGTCAGCGCGCCAGGGCGAGCTGGTTGTAATCCACTTTGTAGATTTTCGTGATGACCTTGCCGACGCCGCTGATACCGAGGGCCTTTGCGCCGTGCTGGTCGAGGTCGATGATCCGGCCGGCAATGAACGGGCCGCGATCGATGACCCGGGTCAGGATCTTCTTCCCGTTGGCCGGGTTGATCACCTTCACCAGCGTGCCGAACGGCAGCGTCTTGTGGGCGATCGGGTAAATCGCATCACGGATGCCGAGTTTCGGGTTGTCGATCTGCTCGGGCTTTGTCGGGCAGTGATACCACGAGGCAATGCCGAACTCGACCATGACCTGGACGGCGGGGGTTTTCTGGTAGACGGTTCCGGCGTCGAGGGGCTTCTGGAGCTTCACTGCGATCTCGGTGATCGGGATCGGGGCGGCCGCGGCACTGGCGGCGAGCGAGAACATGAACACGATGGCCGTTGCGATGGAGCGTACGGTCAACTTCCTACCTCCGTTGTCGGATCGAATCAAGAGCGGGAATTTCCCAAGCATAAGGAAATCGATCCGACCTGTCAACCCGACGCCGGTGAGACTCGCCTGAAATCAGGGCTAACGGATGTTCGTCGGGTGGGAGAACCGGTAGGGGAGATTGCGCGCGAGTTTCCACACGCCGCTTTCGCGCCGCCATTCGACGACGGCGTCGATCGGCCCCGAGTCGACGTCGATGCCGGGCAGCAGCCGGATGACCCGGACCTCGGCGGAGCAGTGGACCCGGGCGAGGTCGGGGCCGTTGAACTCGATCATGCCGATGCTGTAGGTCGCAATCTTCACGTCGCAGGCATCGAAGCGGGCTTTCGCCGTTTCCATCAGGTCGGTCCAGGTGCTGTTGAGATCCCAGTCGTTGCCGAAATTCGGCGAGACGAGCGACTCGAGAACCGCCATGTTCTCGCTCCCGAGCGCCGCCTGGAGCTCGGCGTGGGCGGCGGCGATCTGACCCCAGCGGGCGTCGGCGCCGGCCTGGCGCGGGTCGGTCGGTTTGTAGGGGAAGTTGCGGAGGATTTTCCAGAACGTCCCTTCTTTCTGCCAGAGAATGTCGGACACGAACACCCCGGTCGTGCCGTCGGTGCCCGAGAAAAAGTGACTCCACCGGGCTTCCATCGCAAGCCGGATGCGGGCCTTCGAGCCGGGCAGAAGCTCCATGTCGAGCATCGTCCAGGACGCGACCGGGATGTCATACCCGTCGAAATACGTGCCGGTCCGGTCGAGCAGATCCATCCAGGAGGCGGACGAATCCCAGTCGTTTTCGAACGATGTGGAGACATAGTTGGCGATCAGATCGTGGTTTTCCCGCAATACGGCGTTTTCGAGCACCCGCAGGGCTTCGCGCAGCGTCGATTCCCTCGGCTCGATCATCGACGCGGCGTCGAGTACCGGCGTTTCGACCATCTCCAGGCCGAGAATCGTGCCCGACACGTTGGCCGGCGCCATCTGCAGCGCGAACCGGATCGCGCGGGTCACGCTCGCGACCGCGGGCTGATACTCGCGGGCCGCGATGTCCCATTCGGTCAGCTCTTTGCCCATCTTGTGCGCGCGTTCCCAGATCAGGGCGACGGCGGTCGATTCGACCGTGAGGCGCAGCTTCGACACGTCGGTTTCGCGCAGATCGCGGGGAAACAGCCGCCGGCGCAGGGCGATCTTGCCGGCCCGGGCTTCGAGCACGGTCTCGGCGGAGAACGGCACCTTGGTCAGGGTGAACGTGCCGTCCCGGGCGGCCCAGGAGGTGCGATCGCCGGAAACGAGCTGGAATTTCGAAAAGTCGCTCATCGTCATCAGCGACGGGCGGATTGTCGGGGAAGCCGTGACGAGATCGCCTTCGACGGGGTCGGTGAGGCTGATCGAACCGGCAAGCGTGTAATACTCCCCGGCCGGCAGCGGGTTGAACTGAAGCCCCGCGTTGCACCCGGCCGAAACGAGCATCACGAGCGCGGCGAACACCACCGCGAGAAGCCGGTGCTGGCGGAACGCGGTGGGGGGATTGCCGGATGCGGGGTGATTCGATGGGTGCATTCAGATCCTATCTTCGGCGTTCCGGGGGGAATCCCGAAGGCTGGGCCGCGTGCTTGGATAGGCAGGGAAGAACGCGGAATATCGAAGAAGCTCTTCCAGAGCGCTGGAAATGATGCACCCTTTCCCCGAGAACCGGATTCGGCGTATCATTCCATCCGAGCGATACGTTCTCTGAACCCTTGCAGGTGTAACGGAGGCATACGATGGATCCTGTGCAACCCGCTGTTTCCCCCGAGCAACCCTCTCACGAAGCGGAAGAAAAGCCCCGCTCGACCCGGGCGCGGCTGATCGGCATCGGCCTGGGCGCCATGGCGCTGTTGGCGTTGGCAGCGGTGGGCGTGGTGTATTACGCCTACGTGAATTATCTCGATCCTGTAGCCCTCAAACGCCAGCTCGAGGAAAAGGCCGGTCAGGCTCTCGGAATGCCGGTCTCGGTCGCGGAAGTCGGCCTGAAGTGGCCGGCGATCACGGTCTCGGGGCTGCGGATCGGCGATCCCGCCTCGGGTGCGATGCCGCTCGTCGAGATCGGGATGGCTGCCGCCACGCCGGACATGTTCGAGCTGTTGTCGGGCAGGGTGATGCTCGAAAGCGTCTACGTCTCGTCCATCACCGGGCGGCTGACCCGCGAAGCGGACGGCAGGCTCGTGCTGCCCGGCCGGCCCTCGACGACGCCCGCCCCTTCCGGCCAGGATGCGGTTGTCGCGTTCGACGTGAAGGATCTGCCCCTGCGTCAGATCGAGATCGACCAGGTGCGATTCTCGCTCGATGACCGGGCGAGCGGGAAGGTCTACGCGGCGGCCATGCCGCGCCTGGCGATGAAAAAATCGCTCCTGGGCACCTCGCTGCCGATCGACACCGTGGTCACCGTGGAGGAGCTGGGCACGATCGCCGTCAAGGGCGAACTGGAGCCGCCCGAGAAGCTCGAGGTGCATGTGAAGCTCGACAACGTCGAGATCGCGAAGCTGCGGGGGCTTTTGCCGCCGTCAGTCGAGCTGCCGGCCGGCCTGGGCGCGGCGAATCTCTCGGCGGATGTGGCGTTTGCCCGCTCCGGGGCTCTTTCGGTGCGGAACATCGCGCTCGCCTGCGCCCCCGACATTGCGCTGAAGGGGAGTTTCGAGGCCTCTTCCCTGTCGCCGCTGAACGGTTCGGCCGCGATCGCGCTCGAGCCGCTGCCGGTGAAGCGCCTGATGGAACTGGCCGGCAAGTATCTGCCCCCGATGCCCGACGTGAAGATCGACGACGGGAGGCTGGGGGGCGAGGTCCGGCTTTCCCTCGTCGATGGAACGGCCCGGGATGTGACGGCCTGGGCCAAACCCCAGGGCCTCGTGGTGCGGCACGCCAGCCTGCCCGCCCCGCTGAAACTGGCCCAGGGCGCGGTGCGGTATGACGACGGCCGGGTCGAGTGGGAGAAGCTGTCGGCCGAGATCCGGGGCATCGGCCTCACCTCCGACGCCGGGAAGGTCACGCTCGGGAAAAAAGCCGCCGGCTCGGGGAGTATTTCTATACGCATGGATATATCTTCCGTGCTGTCGGATTTCCGGAAGTTCCTGCCGAAGACGGTTCTCGACGCAAAGCCTGAGGGCACCGCCGCGTTTTCGGGAACGGTCGGCATCGACGGCACGGATGTCGTGCTGTCGGGTGACCTGCAGGGCGAGAAGATCCGGGCGATTCCGGCGCCGGGGATGGCTCCCGTGAAGCTCGATCGGGTGCGGCTCGGCCTGACGAATGTGAACGCGACGGGCGGCACGATCCAGATCCACGAGTGTCGGGCCGACGCGCTCGGCATGTCGGTGCATCTTTCCGGCTCGGTGAAGAACGGGGCCGATCCGGCTTTCGACCTCCGGGCTTCGGCGACGGCGGATCTGGCCACGGTCAAGGAGGCGCTGCCGATCGAGAACGAACTGTTCAAGAAACAAGCCCGTCTGGCAGGCCGTGTGGCCTTCGATGCCAGTATCGGCGGTACGCTGAAGAAGCCCCGGCCTGCGGGGCGGCTCGAACTGAAGAACGTCGATCTCGAGATTCCCTCGCGGGGCGTCAAGGCGACCGACATGACGGGCGTAGCCGAGATCGACCCGGCGCGCATTTCGATCAAGGACCTGAAAGCCGGCCTCATCGGCGGAACCATCGCGATCTCGGGCTCGCTGAGTGATTATCTGGCCAAACCCCGGGTGGATGCCTCGGGGGTGGTGCAGGGCGTCGATCTCGGAGAGATCCGGAGCCTGATCGCGCGCAATGTGCCGGCGTTTCCCGCCGATCTGGTCTTCACCGGGCGCGCCGATCTCGATGTGGCCGTGAAGGGCCCGGCCGATGAACCGGATGTGTCCGGCAACGCCGTGATCGCGGGGGGCGGTCTCGTCCATCCGGCGATCCTGCGCCCCCTGACCGGCATCGTCGGCCCCGTGAAGTTCGATCGCAAGGGGCTGAAGACGGAAGGCCTGCAGATGAGCTGGGGAAGCTCGACGGTGCGACTTGCCGGCAGCATCGACGACTGGGCCGGGTTCAAACTCGCGTTCCAGTATGACGTGCAGCCGCTCGACCTGACCGATATCGGGGCCTACTTCCTCGCCGGCACCGGGTATCGCGCCGAAGGCTCGGGAACGGCCTCGGGCAAGGTCACGGGGCCGATCGCGAAGGTCGTCGTCGACGGCACGGCGAAACTCCCCTCGGGGACGTTCGACGCCCCGGTCTCGAAGGGCGGTTCGATGTTCAAATTCCCGTTCACGAACCTGTCCGCGCCCTTCCGGTTCACCGACGGCGTGCTGACGGTGAGCGGTGCGAAGGCCACGCTGTTCAGCGGCGAGATGACCGCTTCGGGCAAGGTGTTCGTGAAGGAGACGCCGATCCGGTTCGGCTTCGACACCCGCGTGAAATCGCTCCAGACCCAGGAGTTCCTAGGCCTGAACACGACGATGAAGAACGTGCTGCAGGGCGGGCTCGACATGAGCTTCGTGGCCACGGGCACGACGGTCGGCCTCAACTCGCTCAACGGAGACTCGGCGATGAACATGGCGAGCGGCAGCTACAAGGCCCCGCCGGTCGCGGCGCAGATCTTCAACGCCCTCAGCACGCCCCAGCTCACGAGCGGCGTGATCAAGAGCCTGCAGGGACATTTCGAGTTCAAGAACGGCCGCATGAACTCGGACGATCTGCTGTTCAAGAGCCCCTACGGCCAGCTCGGATACAAAGGCTCGGTCGGCCTCGACACCACGCTCGACGGCACGGCGAACCTGGTGTTGCCGCGCGAGATATGCCAGTCCAGCAAGGTGCTTCGAGACCTGGTCGGGAACCAGCCGACGCTCGAGATTCCCGTTGGCGTGCGCGGCAGTCTGCTCTCGCCCGGCATCGATCTGCGGCTCGACAAGCTGCTGAAGAAAGCCGCCGAAAACAAGGCGAAGGATGCCCTGATGGACGTTTTGACCGGGGGGAAGAAGCCGCAGACCCAGGAAACCGCGTCGGGAACAGCCGCTCCGGCTCCTCAGAAGAAGCCGTCGATCGGAGATCTGCTCGGAGGCGATCTCGGCAAGATTCTCGGCGGGAAGAAACAGCCTGAGCCGTCCCCCGCACCGACTCCTGCTCCTGCGCCGGCACCCGTCAGCCCGTCGGTGGCGACGGCAGCGGCCCCGGTTCCGGCCCCGACCCCGCCGCCGGCACCGGCGTCCGCGCCGGTGTCTCCGCAGAAGCAGATCAAACAGGAACTCAAAACGCTCGAAAAGGATCTCAAAAAGCTGTTCAAATTCAAGTGACGGCCTTGGATGGTCCGATGGCGAGCCTGGCCGCCGGGGCGGATTTCGCATCCATTCCCCGGCGGCGCAGGTGCCCGGAACGCCGGATACTCGTCGAACCGTGCGGGCGGTTCCTCTCTGGTGAAAATTCCGGGTGACGGAATGAAGGGAATCTGATACACTTCGCGGGAAAGAGGATCGCGATGAACATCGAAGCATTTTCCATCCAGACCGAACAGCGCGGGGAAGTGACGATCATTTCCCTGCGTGGCCCCCTCAATGAAGATGCCGGCCGGCAGCTCGTCGGCCAGGTTGTCGAGCAGCTGGGGACGGGGCGCACCCGGTTCGTCGTGGATTTCGGAAACGCTGTCGCCATCACCAGCCCCTGTGTCGCTTCGGTGCTCGAGATTGCCGAGAAGATCGTCGACGAGAAGGGTGGTCGCCTGATCGTCTCTGGACTGACCGACCTGAACGTCAAGGTGTTCGAGATGGTCGGGATCCTGTTATACGCCGAATCCTGCCGCACCCTGCAGGACGCCGAGATCCAGGCTTCGGCCTGACGTCGCACCGGATCTCTCTTTTTCCCATTTTCTGCTGGTCAGCAAGGGATGCCGAATTTTTCTGAGGCATTGCCGGATTTCTGACAGAATTTCCCTGCTTTCTCGCTCTTTTCCTTTCGCCACACGTTTTTTTGATGTGGTACGGATGTTGCTTGCATCATGGTGACCCGAAGGATGATGAGAAGCTTTCAAGAGATTCGAGGAGGACGGAAATGAAATCGGGATTCCTGAACAAGATTCTGGCCCTGGTGCTGATGTTCGGTCTGTTCACGGCCGCCGAAGTGTCGGCCGGCAAGCCGGGCCACTGCCACAAGAAGAAAAAGGTCGGTTTCTTCCAGAAGATCGGCCGTGCCTTCGTGAAGGTCGGCGACAAGATCAAGAACAAGATCATGGACACCCATGTGAACGTGAAGAAGGCCGTTACCGGCCGCAAGAACCGCGTCTGGGTGTGCGGCCACTATAACAAGAACGGCAAGCATGTGAAGGGCCACTGGCGCTACGTCAAGGGCCATTGCGGCAATCATCCCGGCCAGGGCAACAATCCCGGTCAGGGCAACAATCCCGGCCAGGGCGAAATCCCCGCCCCGCTGCCTCCTCTGCCTCCTTCGGAAGAGCCGCCTGCCGAACAGCCCCCGGCTGAAGAGCCCCCTGCCGAACAGCCCCCGGCCGAAGAGCCGCCTGCCGAGCAGCCCCCGGCTGAAGAGCCCCCGGCCGAACAGCCCAAGCCCGGCCAGGACAACGGCCAGAGCGGTCAGTCTTCCGGCCAGAAGCGCACCATCGGCATGCTGATGACCGACCTGGTCTCCATCAGCTCGGATGCCGACGCGGTCAAAGCCCAGGCTGTCTCCGCGAAGAAAGCAAGCAAAGCCCGCGCCGCCGAGATCGAAGCCGATTACCAGTTGCTCTCCTACGATCGCGAGGCCGATGCGAAGCTCCTGATCAAGGTCGTCACCAACGATTTGTCGAAGAACAAGGGCCAGTCCGGCATCTACTACGCCGCCTTCCTCCGCAACATTACCTCCTACTCGAAGGCTGACCGGTCTGATATTGCCGATGTCATCTCCGCCGTGAAGTCCCACATCCGCCACGCGGCTTCCCATCGCAACGGCAGTGCCTACAAGGCCCGCCTCGACGAACTGAAGAAGTTCTGATCCCCTCGTTCCCCCAACGCCCCGTCGGCACCCCCGGCGGGGCGTTTCACATCCGAGCTCCGTGTCTTTGTGCCTGAAAGGGCGATTCCTTGGCAGGAACCGATCCGCAGATGACGCAGATGGCGCAGATAACGAATTTCCATCTGAGGATACGTCCCTAAAACCAAGGAAAATTTCAACGAAGGATCTGTATGGTTCGTTCTCGTTTTGTGGTGGCGGGCGGGTTTGAAACCCGCCCCTACATCCGGGGCCGTGTTGATACCGAACTCTGTGTCTCTGTGTCTGGTATGTGGGTTTCGTCAAAAGAACCGATCCACAGATGACACAGATGACGCAGATGAAATCTTGAGCGTCTTCAACCATGGAGTTTGCGGCGCATACTGGATACAAGGGGGGGCCAGGCGTTCGTTCCTCTCTGGTTTTTCATCTGCGTTCATCTGCCCTCCATCTGCGGATGCGTTCTTGAATCCGAGGGAAATTTCAACG
>Ga0116157_10000259_pt1 | contig 58344 bp, 39 predicted proteins | sample AD_UKC048_MetaG_FD_89882 | JGI IMG/M metagenome (GOLD analysis project Ga0116157, IMG submission 89882) | Active sludge microbial communities of municipal wastewater-treating anaerobic digesters from USA - AD_UKC048_MetaG | ecosystem: Engineered > Bioreactor > Anaerobic > Digestate | place: USA... | reverse complement strand
TCAGATTAAAGCTCAGATTGAATCAACAACTTCTGACTACGATCGCGAAAAACTTCAGGAACGGTTGGCAAAACTTGCCGGTGGTGTAGCTGTTATTAGCGTAGGTGCTGCCAGCGAGGTTGAAATGAAGGAAAAGAAAGACCGCTACGATGATGCATTGCACGCTACCCGTGCTGCAGTTGAAGAAGGAATTGTACCCGGTGGTGGAGTGGCTTATATCCGTGCAATCGAAGCATTGTCGAATATGAAAGGTGAAAACGAAGATGAAAACACCGGTATTGCCATCGTAAAAAGAGCGCTTGAGGAGCCTTTGCGTCAAATAGTTGAAAATGCAGGAATTGAAGGTTCCATCATTGTTCAGAAAGTGAAAGAAGGGAAAGATGATTATGGGTTTAATGCCCGCACCGAAAAATATGAAAATTTGTTTAAATCGGGTGTAATCGATCCAACTAAAGTTACCAGAGTTGCTCTTGTTAATGCAGCATCAATCGCAGGAATGTTGCTTACTACCGAATGTATTATTGCTGAAATCCCCGAAGAACACCCTGCTCCCCAACCGGGAATGGGCGGTGGTATGCCGGGGATGATGTAATTGGTATTACCTAAATTGAAAAAAGCTGTCGGATCCGACAGCTTTTTTGTTGAAACGATTCCTCTACTTTGTTGTTTTTAATACGTGGAGTTAGTGAAATATTTTTTCTATCACTCCCTCACCACCTTACCCGTACACAGTTTCCCCCCAACCCAAACATTCAGCACATACACCCCGGCAGGCAGCCCGGCAACATTCAGTTTCACCTGCGAACCCGTTGTCGTCTCGCTGCATTCCCGCGCTACATCAACCCACTGGCAACCCGTGGCATCAAACAATTCAATTCTCGCAGAGCTACCCTTTACCGGCAGGCTTACAGTTACCACATCACTTGCCGGGTTCGGGTAAACCGCTGCCTGCATGGCCCGTATCGTTTGCGTAGCATACCCGTTGTGGCAATCGGGGTTGCAGCCTTCCTCAAGGCAGCCGCATGCATCCACCTTAACCGCCAAACCCTTTTGCACTCCCGCCGGAAACATACTGCTCGGGGGACTGTAATACTCCCCACCCATAATAAACCCACCGTCGTGAGTAGGAGTTATGCTATAAAATTTCGTCCAGGGCGTATTCACAGAATTTTCGGGAAAGCACTCATAATCTCTGTACCACTCCACCTCGCCCTGCGGGTTTATTTTAAGTATAAATCCAAAGTATCTAGACCACACTGCCTCGCCTGTAAGGTATATATTTCCTAAGCTATCTTGGTAATAATCGTTTACCCAAAAATATCTGTTTGGTAGGTCACTTATATAATCTTGAATTTTTTGTTTCTGGCTTATATTCCCGTTGTCGTCCATCCGTGCAAGCCACAAACTGCTATTTTCTTCATTAATTGCATGATATAAATATGGATCACTCCACGTAATCAGATAATTACCATCGGGCATAACAAATGCAAATGGATGATAACAAATAGTGTCTTGTGTGGCTGTAGTCCTTCTCCACAACTCGTTCCCCTCATTGTCTAACCTAACAAACCAGGCCCTTTGCCTGTCTGGCCAATTGACAACATCGCCAATCTCATCCTGACAACTCATCAAATAGCCTCCGGCTGGCACAGCTATAGTTTGGTACGGGAACACCCGCCGCCGATATGGATTGGCAGGCAAAAACGGGTATTGCTTCACACCCAGCGTATCGCCTGTCCTGTTCGTGAAAATCACCAGTGGAAAAGAGTTTTGACTGTTATAGACATACGATCCTGTAATAACAAAGCCCAAAGATGTTGTATCAATTAAATCTAATGTTGCTTTTTGAGGATTGGTGGTTTGTACACAATGATTATAACTAATTATGGTATCCATAGTTCGCATTCCTAAGTTATATTTCATTATTCTTGGTTCTAATGTATATGCTTTGTAATAATCCACAGCCGCTCCTGCTATAAACAAAGTGTCTTCAATTAAAATACATGGGCGATTCCCATTAAATGTATAGCCATCTGTTGTGTCCAAATAATAAAACGATTCCGTCAACTCACCACTTGCTTCAATAATATTAAATGATGGCATCAGGATAACCGTTTCAGAAAGATTTTCTACTCCAAACGATATATAATGGCCATTGATTATGAACATTTGTTTTATGACCAATCCTTCATACAAATTGTAAAATCTTTCCTGAGATATGGTTATTAGCGGCATGGCAATTGCCACGAAAAAGAACAGTGTTTTTCTCATGGCTTAAATTATTTAGTAACTGAAACAACCTTACTATCAACAATCTTTCCCTGAACTTCTATGAAAACTATATAATTTCCCTGACTAAAGTTCCTTATATCAATCAGTATTATATCTTCAGGGCTTTCCAGCTTCTTAGCAAAAAATGTTTTGCTCTCGGTGTTCACAACCTTGAGTACTACGTTTATGCCCTCTGTTGCAATGCTGTATTCTACCGTAATATACTTATCTGCCGGATTGGGATAAACTTTCATAAATTCCTTTTCTGGTAGTCGGTGGTTCGTTTTCAACTTTCGATTCGCCATCACATCGGGCAAATACACCGGTTCTTTATAATCACTGGCTCCGTTAAGCATCAGCAATCCTCGTGCATAAGCCCCAGCTTGCCCACCGGATGCCTCAATATCGAGCAATGCGTTTATCCGCTCAACCCCCAAACGGTTCAACGCTACGCTGTCGCTTTCTATTTCCTCAAGAAGTTCATACAAGCCTGCAAGATTTTCTGCTTCGGTCATCAATATCACATTGTTGCTTTCTATCGCGTTCAATGCCTCAATGGCTTTACCATAGTCGCCCTTTCCGCCATAATAAGCTGCCAGCTTCATGCCGTATTGGGGTTCCTGGCTTATACTAAGCAACTCCTCAACATCGCCATCATTATATAGTTCCGGGTGTCTTAGGTAATAGCGCAGTTGCCGCGATGTTTTCTCGCTCAGCTCCGCGCTCAGCTCCGCCCGCTGCATTTCCAGATACTCTTTCGGCGAAATCTGCGTCAGCCCGCTGTTTATCTGGTCTATCATATACTGCGGCAATGCCTCGATGCGCTCATCCAAAATCTTTTGTATTTCGGGATCCTTAGATGCCTGCGGATTGGCTACCAGTACATCGCGCACCATCGGTTTTGTTAGGGCATCTTCTTTCAGTGCAACCTCTTTCAGCGCCTCATTGCTCAGGTAAGGCGATTTATCCATCAGCCCCAGATAGGTCTGCCATGCGTTCAAATCGCTGGCAAGCACAATCTCGGCTATGGTCAGCGGCGTGTTGCCTCCGTCGGTCAGTGCTTCCAGCGTGTTGTCAATCTCGTCAATCCCCCCACTCAACATCCGCAGTTCAGGCAGTATAATTATCGTATCGTTGCCTGTGGTATCGGTGTTGTCCAGACAGGTACTGTCTGTAAAATAAACGCCAGTAGGAACCCTATTCACATACCCTACAATCGAATCGGGGTAAAAACGAATGTTAGTCGATGTGCTATGATAAAAATAATTAATGTTATGGTCAGAAGTGTTTATCATATTAATGTATGCATTCCCTGTGCCCCAATGCGTAAACTTGTTCCCCGCAGGGTTTAACATGCTCCCCTGGTTTTCGGCTATCCCTACGGGGTATCCTGGAGGATAAGGGTTGTCGAGATTGTTGGTAACAAACACATCTTCATCGTTATATTGAAAATTGTTACACCTAATCTGTAAACCTGTTGGTGCGCTCGAGCTTCTGTTCAACCCAATTGCTTCAATGCTCACCCGCATGTGCTGTATATTATTGCGATATATCTTCTCCTGATTGCTGTAAACATCGTTCACAATCACCCCGTTAATAACATCTGAAGCTCCTGCTTGAAAAACATACAATGTGTTGCCTTCTAACTGAAAATCGTAACTATTGTCTAGATACACACAATAGGGCAAAACCTCTGCATCGGTCGAGTCGCAGTCAACAAAACGCATAATATTGTTTACCACCCTGGCGCCGTGCGATTGTGATAGATACACCCCGTAATGGCAGGTTTCAAACAGGTTATCTTCAATGTCAATAGGTAAATAGCTGCCGTTGTACGCACGTATTGCCGAACCCAAATTACCAAAATAACAGGCTTCATCCACCCTAAAACCCGACTTATATGTCCAAATCCCCATCCTATTGTCTTCATTAAATAAACCATTATCAACCCCATCATCAATAAACCGGCAATTTTTAAACTGCACCCCTTTCGTATTTACCAATATCACATTCGGGGCAAGCTCTTCATAGTGCTGTTCGTTGTCTGTCGAAAAATGACAATTTTCAAACACCGATGTATTGTTTCCCAAAACCTGATCATAATAATCAGACATTTGTAGTGGAACAATTAGAACGTCGCAAAAGTTGTATTTAAAACAAGAATTATTAGCCCTAATAATAGCACCGGCATCACTACAAATTCCATATTTTGCATCTTCAATGTACGATTGTTTTATCATAACTAAAGAACGCCCTGTAATACCAAGTGTTGGGTCTAAATTTGCAGTTATCCTAAACCCTTGCCACAAAGTATCGCAACCATTAAAAATGTTGGCATTCTCAACCTCTATGGTGGTCCCTATTTCCGATTGAATATATACATTCTCTGTGCATTGAATATCCCCCTGCAAAGTAAGCATCACATTCGATCCCTGAACAATTATTGGGCGTGTTATTATCGTATCTTTCAGTATCGTATTGCTTGTTATATATATAGGTACATCCGACTTCCAAGCCTCAAGCGAGTCACATGCGCACACACACTGCAAATATGCATTATAATGGTGTTGGTTAGGATTGTTGTCGTTGCAATCGCGCAAATCAGGCCCCGGACAACCCGCTGGTTTTTCTCCAATACCCCAGTTGTAATATCCATCACCGTCACCATCAAAATATAAAGGCTCTAAAGTTTCATTCATAAGGTCTGCAATTGGTGTTTCAAAAGCAAATGCATCGTTTGAAGTAGGCATTGAATTTAATTTCCCTAATACATTAAAATAACCCATAACACCTCTATCTAAACTGGCTGATTCTTTGAAAATCCACATGGTACGACCAATAAGCTTATTACCTGGATATATTACTAGTGTATCAGGAATAAATAAATGATTTATTGTATCAACTTCTACCCTCCAACCGTAGTTTATATTAAGTGTATCAAAGGCTTGTATTTGTTTATACCCAACCAAAGTAGCTATGTGATTGCTTTTAGGTTTTGCAGATAAAGGGCCGTAAATTACCAAAGCCCTTTTAACTTCATTTTCACTATCTCCTATTGTAATCATTTCATTAATATCTATCTTAAAAGTTGCCGTTGAAATATCGCAGCAATAACCCGTCATAGAATCATTCCAACCAAAGTTGCTTTCATCAACAAACAGATAATTTTGTGTATTGATAAAATTGTCCAAGCTATCTGTTTTCCCACCATTAATACAATCGCTAGTTGGCGAATAAACATTAAAACAATCGGCTAAGTGTTGCTCTGATATATTATAATCGAGGTGCTGATTAAAATATAGATTAATTACTGCTTCAAGAGAGCCAATCGGAGCAAATAAATAACAACCATTGGGGCAAGAACCCCATGTATGCATGTCTTTTACGGAAGTAAGCCAACCATTGTTTTCATTTACCAAATACGCTGTATTTTCAATGTTTATTATTCCATAATCTGGATTTTCGTCAAAATAAGGTGAAGTATTCAGATTTGCTCCATGAGCTTTTCGCCAATCAAAACTTTTTGCTTTTACCGGAGGCAACGTGTCGATAGTACTTTTTTCACCAATGTTTTCATTGATAATTTCACCCCATTGCGAATATTCGCAGAAAATACCTCCGGCATAGTAGTCGTATCCATCAATAAAATATTTATCGCCTCCCCAATATTGCGCTTTTTTAGAATAATCTGCCGTATTCATTTTTGTTACCCTTGCCCTCCAAGGCAATCCCTTTATTTCAAGGTTTTCATTTATCTGGTCAACTTTCTGACTTTCAATAGTTTGCTTGTATTGTTGCGCTAAAACAATGTAATTTAGAACAATTTTATTTGAAAATGCCATTGAGGAAAAATTACATTCTGCATCCTCTATATAAAACTCCAAAATATCGGGATTTGTGTTATACGGCATATATTTGGTTTCGTCATAATAAGCGGTAAAATGAACCACAGAATCACTACAAATTAATGGATAGGCTTCTAAAAGTAGTCTTCGTTTTCCCAATGCATCTACCATTATAATTCGTACCAAACTCGTATCGGAATGTAAGGTTACGGTTGCTGTAACGCTAGCTGCACTACATTTACCTAAAAATTTAGTATTCACGTTGATAGTAGTATCTTTATCGACCAATAGATTGAAATTAATAGTTTGCGCCTGCAAACCCGATACAATCGTTGTTACGAAAACAATAATTAATAAAAACTTTTTCATTGGTAAAAAATTTACTGAGGTAATTATATGTTCACAAGTTAAACAAAATATTATCCTTAATTGTAATTTATTTTAATCAATAAAGTGTAAAAATGCAGACAACAGTATGAGTTTATTGTTGTTTTATTGATTCAAAGCGTATTAATTCAACACCTGTTTTCTCCCATAAGTGCATTTCGCTTTCCAAACGCTTTTTTAGTTTTTCGTAATCAAGATAAACATCTCCACGAGGTTCTTTGTATTTGTCCGGACTGTTGATAAAAATCTCTATATCATTAATTTGTTGTTCTAAAAGTTCAATCTGCTTTTCATGATTATGGTGCTCGTTTCGAATTTTTCTTATCGTTTTTTCCAGTTCCTTACGTTCGATGTAAATTTGTTTTTGTTCTGTGTTTTCTTCTTTATTTTTTGTGGGAGGCTTGCTGTATGAAAAAAGCTGCATTTGAATTTGCTTTCTGTATCGTTTTATATATGCATTAATGCCCCCGGTTTCTTCTTTAATTTTTGTCCCCATTACCTCGTAAACCTTATTCACCAGTCCGTTTAAAAAATACCTGTCGTGCGACACAATAAGAAGAGAACCGTCGTATTTCATTAAAGCATCCCGCAGAATGTCTTTCGATTGCATATCGAGATGATTTGTGGGTTCGTCGAGAATAATTAAGTTGTATGGTTCAAGTATCAGCCTAGCCAAAGCAAGTCGCGATTTTTCGCCACCCGATAGCACCTTAACCTTTTTATCGATATCGTCGCCCCGAAACAGAAACGAGCCTAATATTTCTCGTAAACGAGAACGAATATCTCCAATGGCAACATAGTCGAGGGTTTCGAGTACAGTCAACTCACCATCCAACATTTCTTCCTGATTTTGAGCATAGTAACCGATGTGCAGGTTGTTCCCTTTTTTTAGCGTTCCTGAGTAATCGAGTTCTCCTGCAACAATTTTCGAGAAAGTAGATTTTCCCTCTCCGTTTCTACCCACTAATGCAATCTTGTCGCCGCGTTCCATCGAAAAATCAATCTCGTTCAGTACAATGTGCCCGGAGTATTCTTTCCCAAGGCTAATGGTTTCGAATACTATCGACCCGGAACGAGGTGATTGAGGAAATCGGAAATGAATACTTTTAGTATCTATTTCATCGAAGTTTACCAGTTCAATTTTCTCCAGCTGTTTTATCCTCGATTGTACCTGATTTGCCTTGGTTGCTTTATAGCGAAACCTGTCGATGAATTCCTGAGTTTCGGTAATCATTTTCATTTGGTTGTTGTAGGCCGCTTTCTGCTGCTTCAACCTTTCTTCCCTTAATGCAACAAACTGGCTATAAGGAACTTTGTAGTCGTAAAGTTTTCCAAGCGATAATTCAATGGTACGGGTTGTGATATTATCGAGAAAAGTTCGGTCGTGCGAAATTATCAGAACAGCCCCCGGATACTGTTTTAAAAACTCTTCAAGCCATTGGATGGCAATAATATCAAGGTGATTTGTGGGCTCATCGAGGAGCAGTACATCGGGTTGCAACAAAAGAATTTTTGCCAGTTCAATACGCATCCGCCAACCACCACTGAATTCTGCAGTTTTGCGATTGAGTTCAGCGTCAGTGAACCCAAGTCCCTTTAATGTTTTTACTACGCTAGCCTCGGTATTGTCCTGTTTTAATAGATGATACTTGTCGTTAGCTAACGATAAACTCTGAATGAGCTTTTCGTATTCCGAACTGTGATAGTCGTTTCTTGAAGAAAGAGCTTCTTGTAAGGTTTTAATCTCTCTTTCCAACTCTTTTATTTCGGTGAAAGCCTCTTCAGCTTCTTCAAACACCGACCTTCCGCTGTCGGATACATTTAGATGCTGAGGCAAATAACCGATTCTGATGCCAGATGGTATGCTGACACTACCGGAAGTAGGTTGAATTTGTCCGTTCATGATTTTCAGCAGAGTTGTTTTCCCAGCTCCATTTTTTCCAACAAGGCCAATACGGTCTCTGCCGTTAACCATAAAGCCAATATTAGAGAAGAGTTCAAAATTCCCAAACATCAGACTTATGTTATTAATCGCAATCATTTTTATGGGCACAAATATAATGATTACACCAAATATCAAAGCTTTTCGAAACAGAGTGTGCTATAAAATAATTACTTTCGTTCATCTTAATTTCGATGCATATGACACACAGGATTGAACACGATTCATTGGGCAATATTGAAGTGCCTTCCGATTGCTTGTGGGGAGCGCAAACGCAGCGGTCGTTGAACAATTTCAAAATCGGAAGTCAGCTCATGCCTTTTCAGGTGATAGAATCACTTGCAATCATTAAAAAAGCTTCGGCTATTGCAAATAATTCTATGAATCTTCTCAGTGAAGAAAAGAAAAACCTCATCATTCAGGTTTGTGATGAAATTATTGCAGGTAAGCATATGGCTGAATTTCCGTTGTCTGTTTGGCAGACCGGAAGCGGTACGCAAACCAACATGAATCTGAACGAAGTAATTTCGAACAGGGCTCAGGAATTGTCGGAAATAAGTTCAACAGAAAAGGGAAAGAAGCTGCACCCTAACGATGATGTAAACATGAGCCAGTCGTCGAACGATGTTTTTCCGGCAGCAATGCATATAGCAGCCTATACCGTACTGGTAAACACGACGCTTCCCGGTTTGAAACAACTCGCGGCTTCATTGAAAAAAATATCAAACCAACACAAACGTGCAGTCAAAGTTGGGCGTACCCATTGGATGGATGCAACACCAATTACTGTAGGGCAGGAGTTCTCGGGCTATGTAGCCCTTATTGAAAGCGCTGCAGGGCGAATAAAGAATGCTGCATCACGCTTGCTTTTTCTCCCGTTGGGAGCCACGGCTGTGGGTACCGGTTTGAATGCTCCGAAAGGTTTCGATGCGAAGGTATGTTCCGAAATCGCAACACTGACAGGGTTCCCATTCAAACCTTCACGCAATAAATTTGAAGCTCTTTCGGCTCATGATGCTTTGGTTGAAGTGCATGCAGCACTAAAGCAGGCTGCAGTCAGCATAACAAAAATTGCTAACGACATCAGATATATGGCTTCTGGTCCTCGTTGCGGATTAAATGAACTGTTGCTCCCCGAAAATGAGCCCGGTTCTTCGATAATGCCTGGAAAAGTTAATCCTACTCAGGTAGAAGCTATAGGTATGGTTTGCTGCCAGATAATGGGAAATGATACTGTTGTTACTGTTGCTGCCATGCAGGGCAGCTTTGAACTAAATGTGTACAAGCCTGTTATAATAAGAAATACCCTTGAATCCGCTGTTTTACTTGGCGACTCCTGCCGGTCATTTGCTATGCATTGTGTAGATGGTATAAGAGTAAACAATGACAAATTGAAGTACTACCTTTCGCAGACATTAATGCTAAACACTGCGCTGAGCAAAGTGATTGGTTATGAAAAAGCAGCACAAATCGCTCAGATAGCGATGCGTGAAAACCTTGGACTTAAAGATGCTGCAATAAAATCGGGCTATGTCTCTGAAGCCGATTATAACAGATTTGTTGATGTAAATAAGATGATTTAATAAAATAGAAATATACTATATTTGACAATTAATTCTTCAGTATATGTGCGGTATTGCCGGCTTCTACACAAACGCAGACACTTTCGCCTCGAGAGATGAGCTTGATAAAATGGTTGCAGCTTTGGTGCATCGGGGTCCTGATGCCAGTGGCGTTTATTTTTCGAATACTGTCGGGTTGGGACACCGGCGTTTGAGTATTCTCGATTTATCGCAGGATGCCAATCAGCCAATGGAATCTCATTCGATGCGCTATGTCTGTGTATATAATGGAGAAGTGTATAATTTCAGAAGCATTGCCAAAGATCTTAATATTGATTTTAAAACCACAACCGATACCGAAGTTATTCTCGAAGCTTTTGCTGAATGGGGGGTTACTTTTATTAACAAACTGAATGGAATGTTTGCCCTGGCTATTTTCGATAAACAGGAGCACAAACTCTATTTGTTTCGTGATCGCATTGGTGTAAAACCAATATACTACTATTGGGATGGACGGAATTTTGCTTTCGCATCTGAGTTAAAATCTCTTCTTCAGATTAAGTCGGTAAGAGACAGCAGGCAAATCGATTTTCAGTCGATTTCACATTATCTACATTTGGGGTATATTCCTGAACCGGGATCTATCTATAAAAATATTTATAAATTTCCTTCAGGGAATTTTGGAATTTTATCGGAAACCGGCTTGAGAATTGAGTCGTATTGGTTGATAGAAGGAGCGGTGCGCCGACAATTAATTGAGGATGAAGTAGAGTGCAAACAAAGGCTCAAAGACCTGATTGAATCGTCGGTTTCGATGCGGTTGATCAGCGATGTTCCTTTTGGCACCTTTTTAAGCGGGGGAGTTGACTCCAGTCTTGTAACTGCCGTAGCAAGTAAGTACTCAGCAAAAAAACTGAATACATTCAGCGTTGGATTTTACGATTCTAAATACAATGAATCGACCTATGCACGTAGGGTTGCAGAGTATCTTGGTACCAATCATCACGAAATGGTTGTAACCGAGCTGGATGCACAGCATATGGTACTCGACCTGCTGAATTATTACGACGAGCCTTTTGCCGATTCTTCGGCAATTCCAACTATGCTGATATCGAAATTTGCTCGCGAAAATGTTACCATGGTGCTGTCGGGCGATGGGGGCGATGAGCTTTTTCATGGGTACGGCGCATACCGGTGGGCAAGGAGATTGAATTATATGCCCACAAGACTTGCCCGCCAATTAATAGGTTTTGTACTTGCCAACTCGGGTAATAATAAATACCAGCGCGCTGCACATTTATTCAGGTATCAGGAACGCAAACACCTGAAAAGCCATATTTTTTCGCAGGAACAATATTTGTTTTCCCTTGCCGAAATTAACAAAATGCTACTCCATGATATAAAAATTGAGACTACAGTGGATCAGGATTATTCATATTTCGTCCGCAAGCTTACTCCAGCCGAAGATCAGGCTATTTTCGATCTGAAGTATTACCTCAAGGACGATCTGTTGGTTAAAGTTGACAGGGCCTCGATGAAATACAGCCTCGAAACCAGAGTTCCATTACTCGATTACCGGATTGTGGAGCTTGCACTAAATATTTCTCCAAAACTGAAAATACAAGGCAGTGTTCAAAAATACCTTCTAAAGGAAGTGCTTTACGAGTACTTGCCACGTGAATATTTCGACAGACCCAAATGGGGTTTCTCAATACCTTTAAGCAAATGGCTGAGTAAAGATTTATCGTACTTAATTGATGAACATTTGAATGAATGGATGATAAGGAAGCATAAACTTGTCAATTTCGAGGAAACAAATAAGCTGATAAAATCATTCCGGTCGGGCACCGATTATTTGTACAATAGAATTTGGCAACTTATTATATTGCACAGGTTTATGGAAAAAGACAAAAACATACCAATTCTGTAGTTTAAGAAGATGTTTTTTACTCATAGTCATCATTTTCAGTCATCCATTTTGCATTTGCCATAATAATTTCGTCAAGGTGTTTGCCTTGTTCCCTTGCTTGCTTTTTCATAAGATCCAGCCACTGTTCACTGTTCTTTATGCTATAAACGTAATATTCAACCGATCCGAGAGGCATTGTTTTGGCTCGGTATACAGCTTCTTCGTAGAGAACGTCATTTAACCGGCGTTTGCTTTTCTTTGCTTTTTCGAAAATACTGATAAACTGTTTGCGGTCTTTTGTTATATCGTTCTGATAATAGAAAACAGCGTCAGGAGTATAATCAGGATTAAATAGTTTAAAAGCCATATCTTCAAAATTCCAAAATGCAGTATGCATAAATGTCTCTGTACATTCAAGCACAATCACATCACGCTTAAGAAGTTCCTCTTTGATGTTAACACTGTAATTATAGAGTTCTTTCTGGTAGAACTCTGGATAAACCATCACATTATAATACCATAAATTATAATGTCGGAATAAGTATTCACCGAGCTTATACTTCAGCCAATGAAACATAAAACTATCGCCAACAATAAGAATATCAAGCTCTGGGCGTGTAGTATCGCTTTTCGAAAACTGCGGATATGCCAAAGTTTTTTCAGGCAAGGGGAGCATGAGGTTCATGATTTTTCCCACATCATAATCCTCACCTTGGGGCTTATTTGTCTTTTTTAATCCCGATATAGTAAGTTCAGGTATTTTTTTTGATGATATTTTTGCTGTATAATTTAAAAATGTATCCAAAGCAAGATACATTCCGTATTCACTCCAATGGATTCCATTTGTTGGGAAAAGAGGATATGACACGGTGTCTTTGATTTCGTCAAAGTATTGTTGCAGATCAAGTGTCCTGATATTATACTTGTCGCAGTTTTTAACAAAGCATGTATAGTTATTTTCATCGTATTTCGAGCGAAGATACCGGTCAGGTATATTTTCGGGCATAAAGGATGCTTTGCCTGGTGCAAAAACCACAAACATGGTAATACCTATTTGTTGAAAAGTATCCTGAAGGTATTTGATTCTTTTGCATCTTTCTTCAATTAAATTATTGCCCACGAAATAATCTCCGGTATGTTCGAGAATATAACCCGTTTGCAGACATTGATTGTTTTTTCCCAATACAACCTCAGCAGCATTGGTTTTACGAAATACACGGTATTTGTATTCGTTATACGCTCTCAGCATGGGAGGGCGAAGTTTGAAATTGTTGTCGATATAGGTACTTAAGCTGTCTTGAAATGATTCATCAATCCATGTTTTAGCGCTGAATGCCGGTAATGAATGTTTACTTGTAAATCCTTCAAGTACTTTGAAGTTGAATTTAAACAGGCCACTTCCATCGATTATCAGTGATGATGATAATATAAGTAATAAAACGAACCAAAGAATATCTTTATATCCCCGTTTCATCAGAATCTGAAGTAAATGAAAGGATTAAACCCGGAAGCGGAAATGGACGCTGTACAAACAAATAAAAGAACCATTGCAACAATTGCCATGATGAAATATCCGGATTTTGTGTATTCGGAATATAGAATTTTCTTTTCGAGGTTGAACCCAAAACGGAACGCTGTTAGGAATGAGAAAATCAATGCTACAGCCAGCATTACCCAGAATTCTCTGTCGAAATACTCAAAAGTGCTGAAATCGAACGCAAAGAGCCGCCCGATATATGCAAAAGCAAACCCAAGCGTTTCGCTGCGAAACAAAACCCAACCAATTATTGCAACAAGAAAGGTAAAAATTATGCTTGGGTACTTTCCGATTTTAGCCGATAATTTTAACAGAAACAAACGGTCGAGAATTAAAAATAAACCGTGAAATGCACCCCATGCAATAAAAGTCCAGGAAGCTCCATGCCAGAATCCTGATATTAGGAACACAACCCACAAATTAAAATACAGGCGCCACTTATTGTTAACACGATTGCCCCCTAGGGGAATATACAAATAATCGCGCATCCAGCGTCCCAGAGTGATGTGCCAGCGACGCCAGAATTCTGTAATGTTTTGACTAATATACGGGTTGTTGAAATTCTCGGGGAATCTGAACCCGATCATGCGCCCAATTCCTATTGCCATATCGGAATAGCCCGAGAAGTCGAAATAAATCTGAAAAGTGTATGCGAGAATCCCAATCCAAGCGGTGCCCGTTGACATGTCGATGGGTTGCATGGCGAATATTCTATCGGCTTCAGCGCCCATTACATTGGCAATCAGCACTTTCTTTGCCAATCCAATAACAAAACGATAAAATCCAAGCAAACGATTGTCAACGGTTTCATAGTCGTGGCGGTTGTGAAGCTGATCGGCAATTTCGCTGTACCGAACAATGGGCCCTGCAATTAGCTGTGGGAAAAGAAGTATATATAAGCACAGATCCCAGACGCTATCAAGAGGCTTGTGCTTCCCCCGATATACGTCAATCCCGTAGGTGAATTTCTGAAAAGAGAAAAAAGATATCCCGATTGGCAGGGCAATCTTTGTCCAATGCAATGAATTCGCACCCAATGCTCCTAAAATAACATTGACATTTTCAACAAAAAAATTCATGTACTTAAAATACACGAGCAATCCAATATTCAGAACCACCGATGCAGTAATCAGCCAGTGTCGCTTTTTCCCACCCGAGGCATGCATTGCCTTAATCAGATAAAAGTCAATAAAAATTGAACCAAGTACAACAAATATGAATAATGGAGCTCCCCAGGAATAAAAAATCAAACTGGCAACAAGGGCAACCAGATTCTTATACTTTCTATCCGATAAATAATATAATAATAAGAAAATGGGAAAAAAATAGAGAAGGAATATGCTGCTGCTAAATACCACTTTCCGTTAATTATATTGTTATTATTCCTGAGAATTTTAATGGGTAAAAATAGGGAAATGTTCAGAAAAAACAAGTATAAAAAAATAGGCTAAATGAGTAAAAATGCAACTATTTCTGGAGTTGGCGGGTACTATTCGGGCTTTGTTGCACTGGAGGGAAATGAAACGCATGCATGAATTTATGGGCATTTAAATTATTAACATACAATTTTACCCTTGATTAAAAAACAATTTTCAACTGTGTATCTGTAAGTTTAAAACTCATGCGATGCCATGTGGTTGGCCCGAACTGTTCGATAGCCCGCCTATGTTTTATTGTTGGATAACCTTTGTTTTGCTTCCAGTTGTATTGCGGAAAATCTGTATGCAATTTTTCCATAAAGTCGTCGCGGTATGTTTTTGCAAGTACCGAAGCAGCAGCAATCGGCATGTATATTCCGTCTCCTTTTACAATGCAGGTGTATGGAATGTTGCCGTATTTTTTAAACCGGTTCCCGTCAATAAGGATATGCTCCGGCTGGATAGTGAGTTTCTGTAGTGCTTTATGCATGCATTCGATTGATGCATTTAAAATGTTGATCTCGTCAATTCGTTGGTTCGATACATTAGCTACGGCAAAGGCCAGAGCCTCATTTTCGATTATTTGGCGAAGAATACTGCGTTGTTTATGGTTTAGCTTTTTCGAGTCGTTCAACATTTCGTTGCGGAAATTCTGAGGTAAAACTACTGCAGCAGCAAACACCGGTCCTGACAAACATCCGCGCCCGGCCTCATCGCAACCGGCCTCAATCAAATCATGATGCATGCATCTTAGTAGCATGTTATCGAGTTAGTTTTTCGATGGACATCCAAACTCTTTCGGCGGATAATTCCCATGAGAATTTGGCTCTCTGCAGCCGGCCATTTTCGATAAGCTTGTTTCTCAATATCGAGTCGGTTTCGATAAGAAGCATATTACTAGCAATGCTTTCGTAATCGTTTGGGTCGCTCATGAGCGCTGCATCTTCCACTACTTCCGGCAATGATGTTACATTGCTGCATAAAACGGGAGTATCGCAATACATTGCTTCTACGAGCGGTATACCAAACCCTTCGAAAAATGGAATAAACACCAGCGAAATGGCCGATGACATTACTTTACTGAGTTCGTCCACCTTGAGCCTTCCAACGAAATGAACCCTTTTTGCAAACTTCATTCCATTATAGCATTCTGTTATTTCTTCAGTTTTATGCAATGCGTCTCCCACAATAACCAGGCTGCTTTCACCACCCATTTCGCAGTAACGGTCAAACGACTTAAGTAAACCCGGAACATTTTTTCTCGGGCTCAAGGCTCCAACAAAAATGAAATAAGGCTTCCCTCGAGTATATTTATTACGGATCTCCTGCTGCAAAACGGGGTTCATTGGTCGATAAGCGTCGTTCGCTCCATTGTAATAAACATCGATTCGCTCTTCGCTCACTCCGAACGATTTTGAAATATCCATTCTTGAATATTCGGAAACCGTGCCAATTCGAGATGCTTTTTTTGCAAACTTTGGAATGAAGTATGTAAAGTAACGGGCAGCTAAGCTAGGTAAATATTCAGGGTGATAAATAAAATTGATATCGTGAATAACACATATTGTGGGTACTTTTGTTTTCAGCGAAGCATAGCCATCGGGTGAAATAAATAAATCAGCTCGTGTGTTTCGTAAAATAGCGGGTATTATCCATTCAAACCACATGTACCAAAGCAAAGGATGACGTGTTGGAGGCCCTTTTATAATTATGCGTACATTCTTAGGAAAAAGCAATGAAGGATGCACAGGCCTGTCGAAAATAAAGATAAAGTTGTGCTCAGGATGGTTCTTTGCCAATCGCGACATGGTTTCGTAAGCAAACCAACCAATTCCCTCCATCTTGTCCTGAATGACAAGTCGCATATTTACAGCAATGTTCATCAGATGAGGCCTATTTGTCGGATTTGCTCCAGATCTTTTGGAGTATCAACCGATATACTTTCGTGTTCGGTAAAAGCAGTCTTGATTTTATACCCGTATTCAATCCAGCGAAGTTGCTCCAACGACTCGGCAAGCTCAAGGGGGGAAGGCAGCAGTTTGGTTATTTCGGTAAGCACTCCACTACGGTAGGCATACAGTCCGATGTGTTTGTAATACTGATGGTTGGTTATCCATCGCAATTCTTTTACTCCTCTGATAAATGGAATGGGAGATCGGCTGAAATATATGGCTTCATTCTTTTGGTTGATAACCACTTTTGGTTTGTTGGGATTGAAAATATCGTCCTGATTGTTGATGGGCTTAATAAGTGTAGCAATCTGGGTTGACTTGCTTCGAAAGCATTTTTTTATTTCATTCAGTTGTTCAATCTGAATAAAAGGCTCATCTCCCTGTATGTTAACCACCACATCGAATGATGTTTTTAACGTATCGCTGATAATACGGATTGCTTCAGCGCACCTGTCAGTTCCTGAACGATGTTTTTTCGAAGTCATCACCACATTCCCGCCAAATGAATTCACTGCATCAAAAATTCTAGTGTCCTCGGTAGCGACATATACAAATTCGAATGCTTTAAGTGCCTGCTCATAAACGCGTTGAACCATAATTTTCCCATTTATCAAAGCGAGAGGCTTGCCGGGAAAGCGCTTGCTCCCATATCGGGCAGGAATTATTGCAATAAACTTCATTACAGTTAAATATTTGCAATAAAAATACATAATTTTAGCAATTCAATCCATATTGAATTGTTTTTAATGAAACACGTATATTTATGACGAACGACAGCCATAATAAAATGCAAAGGCAAATGAGTCCTACCAGAATCATTTTACCCATGCTGATAGGGCTTGCCGTAGTGGCTTTTTTCATTATCCGCGATTTTAAACCAGGAATGTTTTCTGACGTTTCTTTTAATACAGGGGTCGGAACAATGCTGCTATTGGCATGTGTTATGATGTTTTTTCGCGATTTTGGCTACGTATTGCGAATACGATATTTGTCCGATAAAAAACTCTCCTGGAAACAAAGCATTAATATTATAATTTTATGGGAGTTTTCTTCCGCAGTTACACCATCGGCTGTGGGAGGAACTTCTGTGGCAACGTATTTTTTGTGGAAAGAGGGTTTTTCGGCGGGAAAAAGTGCTTCCATTGTTATGGCAACTTCATTCCTCGACGAATTGTACTTTACACTTATGTTCCCGATACTTTTCCTGATTTTTTCTCACACAGGGCTTTTCCCCCTTGATGAAAACGGTAATTTGAACAGCAGTTTTCTTGTATTTGCTGGAGTGGGTTATGGTATAAAGTTACTTTGGACATTGGTTATGGCAACAGCACTCTTTGTAAAGCCTGTTGCTATGAAAAATATTTTAAATACATTGTTTAAACTCAGAATTCTCCGAAAATGGAAAGAAGCTGTAGCGCATGCTGGCGAAGATATTGTTGCTGCATCGCATGAGCTGAGACATAAAACAATAGGGTTTTGGATTCGTTCTTTTTTAGCAACTTTGTTCTCATGGACATCACGGTATTGGGTGTTAAATTTTTTAATTCTTGCTTTGGCATTCGGATTACCATATTTCGATGCGCACACCCTTTTTTCAGTCGGGGAGCATTTCCTCATTTTTGCACGACAACTGGTAATGTGGATTATGATGTTGGTAATGCCTACGCCCGGTGGCAGTGGTTTTGTTGAGGCTGTGTTTACCAGTTATATGGCCGATTTCATACCGATTGTGGGGTTTGTTTCTGCAATGGCTTTGCTGTGGCGATTTGTAACCTACTATCCATATTTGATTCTTGGGGCAATTGTTGCTCCCCGCTGGTTTGCAAAATCAAGGACTAAAATTGGTAATTAACGAATACTTGTTTGTGAATATTTATTACTTATGGAAAAAACAAAAATTGGACTTGCCTGCGATCATGCAGGTTTTGCAGTGAAAGATTTTTTGCATGGATACCTTGAGGGAAATAATTACGAGGTGATTGACTATGGATGTTTTTCGGAAGATAGCTGCGATTACCCCGATTTTGCCCACAAACTGGCTTTGGGTTTCGAAAATGGGGAATGTGTTGCCGGTATTGCTATCTGTGGAAGCGGAAACGGCATTAATATGGCATTGAATAAGCACCGGTACATCCGGGCTGCTTTGTGCTGGAACGAAGAAATTGCAAAACTGGCGCGACTTCACAACGATGCCAACATTTGTGCTATACCCGGCAGGTTTGTCGACGCGATGCTTGCTGCAAATATTGTAGATGTTTTCCTTTCTACACCCTTCGAAGGAGGACGTCACCAGCGCCGAATTGATAAAATCCCGGTGCATTGATTTCTTAGAAAAAAATCTCCCAATATCGGTTTAAAAAAATCATATGAAAGAAGTTAATCAAACTGGCTGTTGTCCCCCTTTCGACCCGAAACCATGGAACAACAATACTCATCATTGGAATAACAAGCGTTTTGTAAAAGACCATGTAATTACTGAGCACTGGGTGCCAGTAAACTTCGGAGAGGTTGTGCAACGCATTATGGAAAAAATGGATGCTGCAGGAGCGCAGTCACCCGGATGGATGGGCCTTTCTGATCATACTTCCGAAAAAAACATGGATATTTATGTTGAAAGCGATCGCGAAGTTCCGGGAATTGAAAATGTGAGCATTAGTGCTACCATATTCAGTAAGGTGTATGATGGGAGTTTTGATAAAACACAGTTGTGGTGCGACGATTTTAACAAGGAAGCACAAAAGAGAGGCTTTCAGATAAAGAAATCGTATATGTGGTACACTACCTGCCCTAAGTGTGCAGAAGCATATGGTAATAACGTGATGCAAGTAGGCGTATGTAGACCTGTGTTGCGCCTGCGGCAGGGCTATTACGCTTACTTGCGGTTATGGGCTGGTTATTTTTAAATGGTTACTCCTAATATGCGAAACTCAAACGATTGTAAAACCGAGTATCGTTTTGACGACAACAATAGGATTGCCCAAATGGCATAAAGAATAATGCTGGCTAATAGAAACAATAACCCAATCCCACACCAACATTAAAACTCGATCCATTACTAGAAATGGTATAATTATTCATCACTCCATCTTCGTTAATTGAAATTCTGTTATTCTCCCAAACTTTATTTATCCCTGAATAATAATTAACGATAACATTTATTTCAAACTTAGATTTTACTAAATATGAAATTTCAACTCCATTGATAAATCCAAAAGACCAATCATTTTTGAAATTATAATCTGAAATAGTACCTGTTAAGCTGCTTGTAGAAGCACCAATTACACCATTATAATGGTACGAATTGCAGAATGCTATTGAAAGACCATTTTCAATATAGATGCTTAAGTTTTTGATTTTCAAAACATTTGCTTTTAAAATAATGCCGAGTGGAATGTCATTGTTTTGAAAAGATGAAATTAAAGAATTTGGCAAAGACAGATGGTTTTGACTATAACCAATGCTAGCTTTAAAATAATATGTTTCGTTAAATTTATAGTCAAAGAAAAGACCATATTCCCAACTTTGAAACATCTTTCTATCTGATTTTAAGAATTCAGAGCCTTTCAAATAGGAGGCAACTTGATTACTGGGACAAAAATATGCCCCGATTTTAAAGTTTTGAGAAAAAACGAAAATGCTGATTTGGCATAATGCGAGAAATAATACTATTTTTTTCATATTTATAAAGTTTTAATTGCAATTCTTCTGATGTAATGAGAGAGCATTGTTACCTGTACTTGTTCCATCATTGTCTTTTACATAATAACCAGAAAATAAACCATTTTTCCTTACTCTTAATGGAGTGTGTGTTTGATAATAAGTATATGTTGCTTTATTTTTATTATATTTTACTTCTCCTTGATCAACAGCGGCATAATCTGTACAGTTTGTTGCATAAACAAATCCGGCAATAGTCGTTGTTATTTTATCGGCTTTCTCTAATGCTAAGCTTCCATTGTTTTTTACCCTATAATTTATTGTTTTGCTTGCAAACCCATGCACAGGCCAAACATTTACAATTTTAATTACCAATTTTGCTTTTCGTGTGCCGCTCGCATAAGTCCTTGTTGTGTCTTTTTCTTTATCATACATGACACAACAATCTCCTGAACCAGATACGTGAAGTGTTGATTCAAAACTATCTGTGCATCCAGCATCAGTAGAAATAACTAATTTTACAATATAAGTTCCATCTGTAGAATAAGCATGTGATGGACTTTGTGTGGTTACATGAGGAGTGTTATCACCAAAATACCAATCATAAGAAACAATATTGCCAATGGAGGCAGTAGATGTATTAGTAAAATAGTACTTTCCAACAATATCTTGATCAGAAAGAGATGTGAAATTTGCGTTGCAACTTCCAACTAAAATATCTTTCTCTGTGGAAAGCCCGCTCCCCCCATAGGTGACTGTTAGTTTCACACTAAACTCACCAGATGCTGCAAAAGTATGAGTTGGTTCTCTCTCTGTTGAAGACTGACCATCATCGAATTGCCAATAATAAGAAAAATGATTTGGATTTTCATTAGTATAATTAACAATAGGTGTAAAGCGGTATGACAATGAATTATTATTAATATTTACATAATAAAAATCTATTACCATTGTTCGCAAATCCATGTCTGCTGGTAGCGTTACAATATCCCGTTGTAAGCATAGTTCTGCAATTCCAGAGACCCCAGACTTCAAATATGCCCCATGGACATCTCTTAGAGCGTCGTAATTATAATTATGAATTCCTACTGTTATAGAATCTAAATAAACACAAATAATATCTTCTACTATTAGTTCGCGATTTGGGGTTAAAATTGAACGAAAGTCATCGCCAACAATTTTGTCATTATCAGGATCATTAAACTCAGTTAACATATCAAGGTTTTCTAGATAGATTACTTCTTGATCTATTGCATTTCTGAGAGATTTGAAACCATAATGATACTCGAAAGCAAATAATACAGGATCGTTTGGGTAAATGTCTTTGGGGTCATCAAGTTTATTTGCATATCGTGATAGTATGTTCAAAACTGAGTCTAAATCTGAAATTTTATCAAATTCAAAGATACCTTTGTTGTTTACCTTGAAAGAGTATGGTTTTAATACATTCAACATTTCTATTACAATTTCTTCTTTCATTAGGCTCTCAATATCATAAGCACTAGTGTTTCTTAGATTGCTTGTCTCTCTACTTGAATCTTCTTTTTGGCATGATACTACAGAAATAATTAAACTAAACAAGAACATTTTTAATAATAATCCTTTACTTTTTTTCATTCTATTAGAGTATTAAGTTACTGCCTACTTCGATTTATGGTCTCATTCTGCAAATTCCGACCCGCTATGTTCAAATTTTTCGCAGTCAGCATTGATTCTTATTTATTCCGAAAAAGTCGGTGTCTTTACAATGCATTTTTCTTTCTTAACTTGCCCATAACTATGTAGTAATTTTAGGAATAATAGCAGAAAACTAAGACGTGCCTATTTTTTACTGCTCATTTTAAACAATTTTTCTTTTTCCGAAGCACTCAGGCTTCCGTAACCCGACCGGGCAACTTTATCGAGAATGGCATTAATTTCATCTTGATCCGCTTTTTTACGAGCATTATATTCCATATCATCATACTTCGAGTATGAGGCTTTGTTTTTATTGCGGCTTGTTACTCTAATTTTCTTTTTCTTTGAAAAGATAATTATAATGCCATCTGTTATTTTCAAAAGCCATGAAACTATATCCTTGCCTTTGCGGTATTGCAGCGAGAAGATAATCCCTATAAAAGCCCCTCCAAGGTGTCCGATATGCCCTCCGGTATTTTGCAGCGGAATGCTGATGATATCGATAGCTACTGCCGTTAGACCAATATATAGCAGTTTAATCTTTCCGAGTATGGGAACATAAACGTCATGTTTGGGTACAAGTGAAACTATTGCGAATATTATAGCCATTACCGATGCCGACGCACCTGTGGCTGGCGTTATAGCGGGGTTGTTTCCCAATACAGGAATAGTGTTATACGACAATACAAATGCAAGTCCACCGGCCAGGCCTCCTAGCAGATATAAACCAAGCATTTGTCTTTCGGTGAGATACTGTAGAAAAACTTTACCAAACCAATATAAGAACAACATATTCATTAAAATATGTAAAAAACTGAAATGGGTAAACATGTATGTGATTAAAGTCCATGGATGGGTAATGAACCCTAGTAACGAAGGAGGTAATTCAAAAAAGGATTTGAATTCCGATAAATTCAAATTCAGAAGATACAAGACCGCTAACGTCGAAATCATTAAAAAGAACACCAGCAGATTGGTGTATATCAATTTTGTAAGGATAGTCCCTTTCGTGAAGGAATCTTTTATTTCAACAAAAATATTCATCAGTTCCAGCGATTAAACCGATGTTTCTTCCAAATTAGCAGAAATATCAGACCAAATAACATCCCCCCAAGGTGTGCAAAATGAGCTACATTGTCACCGGCTCTGTTGGCAAAACCCAGATATAATTCCAAACCACCGTAAATCATTACGAAATATTTGGCTTTAAGCGGGAGAGCAAAAAATATATAAATAATTGCATTTGGGAACATTACACCAAAAGCCAGCAAAAGCCCGAAAATGGCACCCGATGCTCCGACTGTTGGAATGTTAATCATAAGGTTTAATTTGCCCATTAAAGTGTCGGCATAGTTTTGTCCCCCCTGCAGCAGGTCGGCTCCCTGACTTAATACCACATCAACTGCCACGGGATCCATTTTGTTAATTAGCATTGTAATTTCGATGTAGTTTACCAGCAGATGAAGGAAAGCGGCTCCCAGACCGGTAACGAAATAATAAATAAAAAATCGTTTTGGTCCCCAGATGTCTTCCAGCACCCTCCCAAACATCCATAATGCAAACATATTGAAAAAAATATGTGCTATACTCCCATGCATGAACATATGAGTGATTAACTGGTAAGGTTGAAAATGCGAGCTTTTTATACTGTATATTGCCAGATAATCGTTCAGGTTGATACCCGTTCGTTGAAGTATATAGGTAGCAAGAAAGAGGATTATATTTATAATCAAAATATTTTTAACTACTGGCGGGAGGCTAAAAAAACCACCCGGACTGTATTGATTCATAGCCTATAATTAGTTTAATTTTTTTTCTATCTCATCAATGGCAACAATTTCCATAATTTTTTTTCCGTCAGGAGTAAAGTTGTGATTTTTGCACAACATAAGTCGAAAGAATAAATCTTTTTGCTCTAAAGAACTCAGTTGCTTGGGAGAATGCAATGAAGTTGTCTTTGCAATTGAATACGCCAGTTTTTCGTTGTAACTCAGCTTCAGTTGTTGCCCCATGTCGTTAAACGTTTGAAAAAATTCCTTAAAAATCAGGCATGGATTAATATCGGTAAGTGCTGAAGGTACTCCATGAATAGCTATTGTGCTTTTCCCAAGGAAACTTATGTCGAATCCGATATTACAAAGGTCTTCCATTACTTCGGTAAGCAAAGCCCTGTCGGTTGCTGATAATTCGATTTGTTCAGGGAATAGGCTTTTCTGACAGGTGGCTTTTTTGTCGACCATATGCGATAGAAACTCCTCATACAGAATTCGTTCGTGCGCCCTGCCTTGATCGATAATCATAAGTCCCGATTTCACGGGAGTAATAATGTATTTATCTTTTATCTGTAAAAACTGAACATCTTCCGAAACTGAAACGCTTTCAATACCTTTTTCTGGTTCGCCCTGAGGCTGTTTTTTTTCGGTATCAAACAGCATTTCCCAATTGGCAGGGGGTTTACGCGTTTCTGCAAAATTTTTATTGAACGAATCGTAATACTCTTTTTGCCGGTTTGGTTTATCGAAAGGATTATAATCGGGATTGAGCTTTATTTCGGGAAGTCTGAATTCGGTACGTGAAGTAAGATGAACGTCTTTTGTGATGTCTTCTTCAAATGCAAGAGGAGCAACAATATTGAATTTTCCCAGCGACTCCTTAACGGAAGCATTCAAAATTTGAAAAACCGCTTTTTCTTCATCAAACTTGATTTCGGTTTTTGTAGGATGGATATTAATATCGATGTGGGAAGGGTCAACCTGCAGGAAAATGAAAAACGAAGGATATGTCGACTGCATTATAATACCTTCGTATGGCAACATAACTGCTTTCCGGAAATATGGGTGCAGCATAAAACGCTTATTTACAAAAAAGTACTGCTCATCGGGCGTTTTTCTCGTTTTATCGGGTTTGCCAATAAAACCTTCTACTGAAACAATACTGGTTTCGATGTTTATTGGAATAAGGTGTTGATTGATAGCTTTCCCAAAAACCGAAACAATCCGTTGCCGTAAGTTTGAAGGCTCAAGTTGTAAAATATCCGTTCCATTGTGCACTAGCTTTAAACGGATATCACAACAGGGAATGGCAATCCGCTGGAATTCTTCCACAATATGACGGAACTCTGCCTGATCCGACTTAAGGAACTTGCGACGCGCCGGAACATTAAAAAACAAGTTTCGCACAGCTATGCTGGTTCCCGGCGAACAGTTGCACAACTCCTGAGACATCAGCTTTGAAGCTGAAATGTGTAATTCTGATCCCGTTTCGTCTTCCTGACGTTTTGTTTTAAGCTCAACTTCGGCAACAGCAGCCACTGAAGCCATTGCTTCACCACGAAATCCCATGGTTCGGATTGAAAACAAATCATTGGCATTTCTGATTTTTGAAGTGGCGTGGCGTTCGAAACACATTCGGGCATCAGGAGCCGACATCCCGCAACCATTATCGATAACTTGTATCAGGGTTTTCCCGGAATCCTTTATTATAACTTGTATATCGGTTGCTCCAGCATCGAGGGCGTTTTCCATCAGCTCCTTCACCACAGACGCAGGCCGTTGAATTACTTCGCCGGCAGCAATCTGATTGGCAACGGCATCAGGCAAAAGTCTGATAATATCAGGCATGTTTAGTTATTTATAAAATTCAGAAATGAAGAGAAATCAACCTGCATGAGCAAGTAAATTAAAACCGCAAGAAATGCAAGCCGGATGAGAATGCGAACAGCAGATTGCTTCTTATATTTCGAATTCCTCTGAAATAACGAACTATAGCTCCCCTTAATGCTGCTGCCCGGATTATCAGGATCGGTTATGTCTTCACCTCTTTCCAGTTTAAGCTGCCGCCGCCGTTTATTAATCCTCTCCTTTTCAAGGTCAAAATACCTGGGTTGATATTCAAATACTGAATGACCGGGTAATTTAAAAAAACTGAATGCCATACAAAACAAATGTTTATGCAAATTTATTAAAAATATCTCAATTTTATCGATTTCACCTGAGCATAATCAATGATAGCTTTGTAACGTATTGATTGTATTTTGATTGCATCCATATCGGAATATTAGTTTACCGAAAGCCAGCATTGTTTTTGGCCCAATGCTTGCAAAAATAATTTCGAGTTACTGAGATTTTTTGCAACTTTGCAATCTTATAAAACTGATATTCATGAAAGCGCTTGGTGTTACATTAATTATTTTTATCCTTCTGAATTCTTATTTGTTTGCACAGCATACAACAGAGCTATATAAGGTTTTTGGAAGTCCGTATTCAAGCACTATTAATTGCATATGCACCGATATGGATGGAAGCACTTATGTGGGAGGGGAATTCACCAAAAGTCTGCTTATGGGTCCATATAAGTTCAAGGACAAATGGGGAGGTTTCATTGCTAAAGTTGATGACCAGAATCAGGTGATATGGATGAAGCGTGCTGATATGAAATTCCGGAATATGGAATTAATCGACTCATCTCTCATTGTGTTTGCACAAAATTCGCAAACAGTAAATTTTGCCGGCACTGAATTGCAATATAGGGGACAGAACTTCAACTCTGTTCTTGCAAGCATTTCGATTAATACAGGCGATGTTAAGTGGATTAAGGAAATTTCCGGAGAGGGAGATGTATATGCGGCTGATATGACAATATGCAAAAAAGACATATTTATTACTGGCTCATTTCGTGTTGGAATGGCACTCGATAAATACACACTTAAGCAGACCCACGAAAAAAATAATTTCATTGCAAGGCTTACAGCCGAAGGTAAAGTAATATGGTTGAACAAAGTTTCAGGGGGTGATAGTTTTATTACCGGTGCAACCATCTCCGCTATTGCAGCAAACCAAAACGGCGACTTTGTAATTTCAGGTGAAATTGCCGGGTCGGCTGATTTTGCCGGCTATTGCTTCGATGTAGCTGAATTTAATTCAAAATCGGAAAACACAACTTCAGAAGGTTGCGTATATTATGCTTATTTTACGGGAGATGGGAAATGCATTCGGGTGAATAAGGCAATTACTGAGGCTGAAGTTACGGATATCGCTTTATTCGGCGACCAGGTCTATCTTTGTGGTTATTACTCCGGAGCCTATTTGTTACAGCGCCCGATAGCTGCTTCAATTTTCGGAGATACAGTGGTGTTAAATTCTGTGCAAAGCCCAACAGGTAGTTTGCTGGAAACATGGTTTGTGATTTCGCTTCGCGATAATGAGCCATTATGGGCTTTAACTACCAAAGGGAAAAATTCGAGCCGAGCCTTGAGCCTGGTTGTGGACGATCAGGGTAGCTGTTATGCGGGTGGTTATTTCTACGATCATATTATTTTACCCGATGGCTCGGAAGTAAATGCGATCAATGCTGAGTTCAGCGCTGGGGCTTTGGTCATGAAAATTGACAGAAGCGGAAAATTGCTTTGGACACATACCGCCAGCTCACCTACAGGGATTAATAAATTCTTCGATGTGTCGCTCAATCATAGCCTTGTTGTTTGTGGCGAAATCAGCGGTAGTGCAGTTTTCGATAAGTCATTGATCCAGTCGCGAGGCAAACACCAGAATGGATTTACTTATAAATTTGATTTATAAAAACAGGTAGTATTGAATTCCCTGAACGATTTTATTCATATTCTTGAAGCTGAAAACCAGCTTATAAGAGTGCAGTCCCCGATAAGCCCTAATCTGCAAATTACCGAAATTGCCGACAGAATAATGAAATCGCCAGATGGTGGTAAGGCTATCCTGTTTGAAAATACAGGAACTGCATTTAAGGTGTTGATAAACGCTTTTGGCTCAGAAAAAAGGATGGGCATGGCTTTGGGTTACGAAAATGCCGATCAAGCTGCATTTGCATTGGCTTCGGTACTGCAGATTCTTACAAGAGAGAAAGAATCATTTTGGAATAAGTTGAAAATGGTACCTGTATTAACGAAAATTGCTTCTGCAATTCCAACACTTATAAAAAAGCGGGGAAAATGTCAGGAGGTAATACAAACTAACCCCGACCTGGACATATTACCCATATTAAAATGCTGGCCCTTCGATGGCGGCAAGTTCATAACACTCCCAATAGTAATCACAAAACACCCTGAAACAGGTGTTCGCAATTCAGGGATGTATCGTATGCAAGTGCTGAGTAAAAATACCACAGGGATGCACTGGCACTTGCACAAAGGTGGCGCGGCGCATTACGAAGTGTATAAAAAAATGAAAATGAGAATGCCGGTTGCGGTGGCTCTTGGCGGGGACCCCGTTTACACCTATGCTGCAGTTGCTCCGGCGCCTGACGATATAGATGAATTTATGCTTGCAGGCCTTTTGCGAAAACGCAAGGTGAAATTTGTTTCCTGTATCACACAGAATATTGAAGTTCCTGCCGATTCCGATATAGTTATAGAAGGCTACATCGATACAGAGGAGGATTTTTGCAACGAGGGCCCTTTTGGCGATCATACAGGAATGTATTCGTTACCCGATGCATATCCTGTTTTTCATGTTACCGCTATTACGCACCGAAAAGACGCCATATACCCGGCTACCATTGTCGGTGTTCCACCTATGGAAGACAGGTACTTTGCGCTGGCAACCGAAAAATTATTTTTCCCGGCACTTAACTTTCTTTACAAAGAAATTGTGGGTTTTCACCTCCCATGGTTTGGTGTTGCGCATAATCTTGTATTGGTAAAAATTAGAAAACGATACCCTGGTCATGCATTTAAAATCATGCATGGATTGCTCGGTAACGGACAAATGATGTTCTCGAAAACCATTATCTGTGTTGATGAAGATTTGGATTTTAATAAACCCGAAACTTGGTTAAATCGAATCCTGCAGAACATTCAGCCGGCAAAGGATGTTGAAACCGGCTCAGGCCCCACAGATGTGCTCGATCATGCTGCCTACAGGTTTGCATATAGCGGGAAATTGCTCATTGATGCATCGAATTTGGTGGAATCGGATATGGAAAATCCAGTACATACAAAAAACCCTGATTTACCTAACTATTCTGTTGTTTCGCTGGGAACTTGTCTTCTGGCATTTCCTCAGGCCAATACAAAACCAGATCTCGCCGATTTCGCCGAAAGACTATCTCACCAAACAGCTTCAGGTGAATACAAAGTAGTTGTAATTACCGAGAAGGCCATAATAGATCTGTCGCCTGAGCTGAAAGCATGGTACATATTGAACAACTTTGACCCCGGCCATGATAGCCTGGTTGTAAATAACTGCTTGTTTGTGAATGCTACCATAAAAACAACTGCGAAGGATGGATTCAGCAGAAACTGGCCCAATATTGTAAGCATGGACGACAAAACAATAGCCGATATTGATGCTTTGTGGCCACTGATTTTCCCTGATAGTCCAATGATTTCACCTTCGTTACAATATAAAAAACTGATTGTGAACAAAGGGGCTTCAATTACAAGCAAGTAACGATATGAGCAATTCGTACGAATCCGTCTTAAATCACATTGAATTACACGGGTATGAATTCAGATTTGTAGAGTATTTCAAAAACGGATTCAGGTTATTTAAAAAATACCCATTTGGTTTTTTAAGCTACGGAATTAATATTTCATTGGTAATATATTTTTCGGGTTTTTTGGGCATCCCTGGGAGTATAATATCGAACCTGCTGCAGCCGGTTTTTTTGGCAGGTATTTATATTGTGGCCAATGATTTGTTACGTGAGCAGACACCCGGATATACACGATTTTTTAGTGGATTTGAGCAATTTGCAAAATTGTTTGTCGCGCAAATTGTTACGTTCTCCTTGGTATTCCTTGGTTTGTTGTTACTCGTTTTACCGGGAATTTATCTGGCAGTTTGTTATTCCTTTACGGTATTTTTTATTGTTTTCATGAAATACGATTACCGAAAAGCTATGGATTGGAGCCGAAAAATTGTAAGAATCAATTTTTGGCCGGTACTTGGATTTATGCTCGTTATAGGCCTGATTAATGTTTTGGGAGCATTGGCTTTTGGAATAGGATTGGCCTTCACTTTGCCTTTTACCGCCTGCGTAATGTTTTCGGCATTCGAGGATGTTATTTCAACTGCAGCAGAGAAAACGGGCGGAGTGGGAGAATACTGATTGATATTATCTGATGCTGAGTAATTCAGCAATTTTTTCGGGATCGGTTCGTAATCCTTCAACAACATAGGTTGCTTTGCAATAAAATGCTTCTCTCTTCAACAAAGCTTGTTTAACAAAAAACTCAAGCTCATCATCATTTTTTCCGAATATTAAGGGCCTGTTTTTTTTTGATTTTTTTATTCGCTGAATAAGGCTGATGGCAGGGAGTTTAATGTATATGCTGATACCGTTTCCGTTCATTACATCAATGTTTTCACCATAGCAGGGGGTCCCGCCACCAGTTGCCATGACAAAATTTTTACACGCAGCAAATTGTTTTAGTAATATCGATTCGAGCCTGCGGAACTCTTCTTCTCCCTGATTCTTAAAAATATCAGGAATTGTCGTTTTTACAGTTTTTTCAATTTCTTCATCAAGATCGACAAAAGTGTAATGAAGCCTTTTTGCCAATTTTTTGCCAATGGTTGTTTTGCCACAACCCATAAATCCTATTAAATAAATTCTGGTATCGTTGTTATTCAAAGTCAAGGCTCATTTGTTTGGGGTCGCTTTCAGGCTCTTTGTCTTTGCTTGAATCTGATTTTGCAGGCTTTGTGGATGGCTTTGCTTTTTTCGGTTTTGGCAAATCACGTGTAACAGTCTCTTCTTCAATTGAAGTGGTGTCAATTATTTCAAATTCTATCTCATCAGGAGTTTCATCCTGATCGAATTCGTCAGGTTCGATGTCAGAATCAAGGTTTTCAGCAGGAATTTCTTTCTGAAGAGGTTCAATAAAATCTGTTTTCTCAACTTCGTAATTAGAGATTCGTTTCCCCCGGGCTTTAATACCTTTTACAGCTATAAAATTGTCTACGTCAATAATTTCCTTCGGACGCGAAGCTTGTTTTCCCCCGAAAATTATTTCAACCTGTGGGAAGCGATCATCGCTTAGCATTATTAGTTTTGTGCCTTCATCTTCCGGAATGTAGAACTGGTCTTTGGTGGTATCTTCAAACAGAAATCGTTTTATATAGTAAAATCCTTGCGGTGCGTCATAATAGAGCGCTGTCCATATTTTATCGGGATTATATTTTTCAATAAGCAGTATTGCTTCATCGTAGTGGTTCGACAAGTCGAAATTGGTAAGACAATATGTGCCTTTTTTGTAAACGACTATAATTTTATCATTTCCATGAAACTCTCCCAGATAAATGCCCCGCCCATCTGCATTGAGTCGGAGAACTTCGTCGTCGAACCAGATTTTGCGACCGCCCAGCGTTGAAACCCCTTCTTCTTTCAAAACAATTTTATGTATGTCGTTTTTCGTAATGATGTTTCCTAGTGAATTTCGGCCTTTAATTGCAATTTCTTTAAAATCGGCTTCAAAAATCAGCTTACGGATTTTAGGTTTGGGTTTTAGATATATTTTAATTATCTCAGCTTCTCCATTAGGATTACTTGTGAAATATACCAGTTTCGACCCCAATTCGCCTTTTGTAATATCGTACTCTTTATCGCGGTTAACGCCGGTAACGGCAAAACGTTTAATGAAGTAATTCCCGAACCTACCATCCCTGTAAACCACATTGTATATTGTGCGGGTATCGTTTTTCCGGAACACATCTAAGTGAATGATGTCTTTGCCAAAAAACGCTTTTTCACTAACTTTGGTAACAATATACTTACCATCACGTTTAAATACAATAATGTCGTCGATGTCGGAGCATTCGCAAACAAACTCCTCTTTTTTCATTCCGGTACCCACAAACCCCTCTTTACGGTTTACATATAACTTTTCGTTTGCAACAGCAACATTCGAAGTATTTATAATGTCGAAGTTTCTGATCTCTGTTTTTCTCTCTCGACCCTTCCCGTACTTTGCTTTTATGTGGGTGTAATAATTTATTGCATAAACAGTAAGGTGTTCAAGGTTATGTTTTACCTCCTCAATCTGCCCTTCAATAGAAGTCATTTCCTCTTCGGCTTTTTCGGCATTATACCTGATTATGCGCTTCATTTTAATTTCGAGCAATCTCAGTAAATCATCGTTGGTGATTTCACGCCTGAAAAGTTGCTGCGATGCCCGGGCTTTTGTGCCAATAAATTCTATGGCCTCATCGTTGGTTTGTGAGTTTTCGTATGCTTTGTCTTTATAGATTCTTTTTTCGATGAACCATTTTTCCAATGATAGCATATGCCATTGTTCCTCAAGCTCCCGCATGCGAATGAGCAGTTCTTGTTCGAGCAACTTAACAGTGTTATATACCGAAGCCTGAAGTATATCGCTTACTCCCATAAAACGGGGCTTGTCTTCCTCAATTACACATGAATTCGGAGAAATTGAAACCTCGCATTTTGTGAATGCATACAATGCATCAATGGTTTTGTCGCTCGACACTGCGGGAGGAAGTTGTATAACTATTTCCACATTCGACGAAGTGTTGTCGTCGATCTTCTTGATTTTGATTTTTTCTTTTTCGTTGGCAAGTAAAATACTGTCGATAACAGAGTTTGTGGTTTCGCCAAAAGGAATGTCGGTAATTACCAGCGTTTTTTTATCAAGCTTCTCTATGTGTGCTCGCACTCTCACTTTCCCACCCCTGATTCCATCGTTATATTTCGAAACATCGATCATTCCTCCGGTAAGGAAATCGGGGTACAGTTCAAAGCTTTCATTTTTTAATGTTGCAATACATGCATCAATAAGCTCGTTGAAATTGTGGGGAAGTATTTTCGATGCCAGCCCTACAGCTATCCCTTCAACACCTTGTGCAAGCAGAAGCGGAAATTTTACCGGCAGAGTAATGGGTTCTTTATTGCGGCCATCGTACGAGTTCTTCCAGAAAGTGGTTTTGGGGTTGAAGACAACTTCCAGTGCAAATTTCGAAAGGCGCGCCTCAATATACCTGGGAGCAGCGGCAGCATCTCCGGTAAGTACGTTTCCCCAGTTCCCCTGAGTATCGACTAGCAAGTCTTTCTGGCCCAGTTGCACCAAAGCATCCCCTATGGATGCGTCGCCATGGGGATGATATTTCATAGTATGCCCGATGATATTGGCTACTTTGTTGTAACGACCATCATCGAGGTCTTTCATTGCATGCAAAATGCGCCGTTGTACGGGCTTCAACCCATCGTAAACATGCGGTACAGCGCGTTCCAGTATTACATAAGAAGCATAATCGAGAAACCAATCCTGATACATGCCCGTAAGCCTGGTGTACTGAATATCGGCAACATGCTCCTCGATACCATTTTCGCTGGTTTCTTCAACATCATCAAACCCCGATATTTCCTGGTCTTCGCTCATCTTTTTATTAGCATGTTTTTAGCAATCAGCGTTTATCTAAACAATGGCATCTTCTTCTATTCTCAGGTTTTCGATAATAAACAGCTGCCGTTGATTGGTGTTTTTTCCCATATAGAACTCAAGCAGATCGTTTATCATATCTGCTTTACTCAGGTTAACCGGATCGAGGCGAATGTTGTTATTAATAAAATTCTTGAACTCATCGGGAGAAATCTCACCCAGGCCTTTGAATCGTGTTATTTCAGGGTTGCCTTTAAGTTTGGCAATAGCCCTTTGCTTCTCACTTTCATCGTAACAATACAGCGTTTCCTGCTTATTGCGAACACGGAACAGTGGTGTCTGTAGAATGAACAGATGACCATTACGTATAACTTCAGGGAAAAACTGAAGGAAAAAGGTTATGAGCAGTAACCTGATATGCATACCATCGACATCAGCATCAGTAGCAATAACTACATTGCGGTATCGCAGATTTTCGATTCCGTCTTCTATATTGAGTGCCGCTTGCAACAAGTTAAATTCTTCGTTTTCATAAACAATTTTTTTACTCAGTCCAAAAGTGTTCAGAGGTTTGCCCTTTAAACTAAAAACAGCCTGAGTGTTAACGTCTCTCGATTTAGTTATTGACCCGCTGGCTGAATCACCTTCAGTAATAAATATTGTTGATTCAAAGCGGCGTTCTTCATCGGTATTGTAGTGAACACGACAATCACGGAGTTTTTTATTATGAAGGTTAACTTTTTTTGAACGTTCTCTCGATATCTTTTTAATATCCTGAATGGCTTTTCTCTCTTTTTCCGAAGCAATTATTTTCCGAAGAATGGCGTCGGCAGTTTCCGGATTTTTGTGAAGATAATTGTCAAGCTCTTTTTTTATGAAGTCGTTGACAAATTTATTAATACTTATTCCGTCGGGAGCCATGTCGCGCGATCCCAGTTTTGTTTTGGTCTGCGATTCAAAAATTGGATCTTCCACTTTGATGCTGATGGCTGCAACAATCGACTGCCGTATATCGGAGCTGTCAAAATCTTTCCGGAAGAATTCCTTAATAGTTTTTGCATAGGCTTCACGAAAAGCCGAAAGGTGCGTTCCTCCCTGAGTGGTATGCTGCCCATTTACAAAACTGAAATATTCTTCACTATATTTGTTTGAATGAGTAAATGCCAGTTCAATATCTTCTCCTTTCAGGCAAACAATAGGGTAAAGGCACTCACTGTTCATGTTGTCGTTCAGGAGATCGACTAGCCCATTCCGCGAAAAGAATCGTTGTCCGTTGAGGTATATTGATAATCCGGTATTCAGGAATACATAGTTCTTCAGCATGTTCTCGATGGTCTCGGTCCTGAAACGAAACGAAGGAAACAGCTCAATGTCGGGTGAGAAAACAATCAGTGTTCCTGCGGGTTCATCAGTTTTCTCAATAGGCGCATCGTTTATAAGAATGCCTCTTGAATATACCGCTTCTTTTTTTTCTCCTTCTCTGTAAGCGACCACTCTGAAATCGGAAGAAAGTGCATTCACGGCTTTAATACCTACTCCGTTCAACCCGACGGCTTTTTTGAAAACCTTTGAATCGTATTTTGCCCCGGTATTCATTTTCGACACAACGTCGATTACTTTGCCCAGCGGTATTCCCCTGCCATAGTCACGAACACGTACTGTTGATTCCTCAACTTCAATATCGATTTTGCTTCCAAACCCCATTGCATATTCATCAACCGAATTGTCAATGATTTCTTTTAATAAAACATAGATACCATCATCGCGCGATGACCCGTCTCCCAGTTTTCCGATATACATTCCAGGACGCTTTCGAATATGTTCGCGCCAGTCAAGTGTTTTTATCGTTTCTTCCGAATAGTTTGCTACCATGTACACACATTGTTTCACAAGAACAACAAAAATAATAATTATTAATTGTATTCATTGCAGCGCAATGAATAGATATTAACAAAAAAAGGTTAATAATATTTATTGCCAGTAACTTGTTCGGACGAACCTTTTCAAAAAGCTAAATGTCTTTATTTTTTATAATTTTGCCGCAACTTACACTATGCTTCAAGGCCTTGTAATAAAATCGTTTGGTAAAACCCATTATGTGAAAACATCACTTGGGATTCTGAAGTGTAGTCTAAAAGGAGCTTTGCGCATTAAGGGATACCGGTCGTCGAACCTGGTGGCAGTTGGGGATAGGGTGTCAGTAGAGCAGGAAAACCAGGGAGAGGGTTCCATTGCAGAAATCTTTGACCGGAAAAATTACATTATCAGGCGTTCTACCAATCTTTCGAGAGAGGTGCAAATAATTGCGGCCAACATCGATTTGGCCATATTGATGGTAACCCTGAAAGAGCCCACCACTTCAACAGTTTTTATCGACAGATTTCTGGTTTCGGCTGAGGCTTATCAAATTCCTGTGTTGCTCGTTTTCAACAAAATTGATTCTTGCAAGGGTAACGATATCGAAAAACTGGCCGAAATGATGGCTGCATACGATATGGCCGGCTATCAACTTGTATCTGTTTCTGTTACAAAAAGGATAAATATTGATAAAATTCGAGAAGCAGTTGAGGGTAAAACCAGCGTTTTGTGCGGCCTAAGCGGAGTAGGGAAATCATCTCTCATTAATGTCCTTGATCCATCGTTCTGTCTGCCCGTTTCTGATATTTCGGAAACCCACCTTTCGGGGAAGCATACTACATCCTTTGCACAAATGCTCGAACTGAACTTCGGTGCCTATATCATCGATACACCGGGAATTCGTGGTTTTGGTATCGTTGACATAAAAAAAGATGAACTGTACCATTTTTTTCCTGAGATTTTTAAATTTTCTAAATCCTGTCAGTTTTATAATTGCCTTCATCTCAACGAACCCGGCTGTGCTGTGCTGAGTGCTGTGGCTGATGGCAATATTGCCGAATCGCGCTATCGGTCGTATGTAAGTATGTATGAAGATGAAAATAAGAAATTCAGAAAAAACAAATTTCTGTAAAACAAAGCTTGTTTTTACTGCGCAGAGCTATCACCGGAAAATGTATTTATTGGCTTCAGGTTTTGAAAATCAGTTCAAAATAATTATTTTCGGGAATTACGAAAAAGAATGAAGCAACCCAAAAATATTGTTGTTCTAATTATGCTTTGGCCTTTTGCAGTCTTATACAGGTTTATTACGGCATTGCGCAATTTTATGTACGACAATAATATTCTTCCCTCGGTGGAATTCGACATTCCGGTTATATCGATTGGGAATATATCGGTAGGCGGAACCGGAAAAACTCCTCACACCGAATTTATCATCGGGATGCTCAGGGAAAAATACCGTATTGCCGTGCTGAGCAGGGGCTATAAAAGAAAAACAAGCGGATATGTTGAAGTTTCCGAGACCTCGTCGTACTTACAAGTTGGTGACGAACCGCTGCAAATGAAACGCAAATATCCGGAAACCGTTGTGGCTGTTTGCGAAAAAAGGGTAAAAGGCATTAAAATATTAATGGAGAAATATCCAGATTTGAACCTTATTGTGCTCGACGATGCATTTCAGCACCGAAGAGTAAGGCCGGGCCTTTCGGTATTGCTGAATAACTTTTACCATCCGCTTTCATCAGACCATCTGCTGCCTTATGGCAGACTGCGCGAAAGCCCTTCGGGAGTACTCAGGGCTCATGTGATTATTGTAACAAAATGCCCCGAAAACATGAAAGCCATTGAAAGGCGTATCATGCTTAAAGAAATGGACCCACAACCCTACCAGTACCTGTTTTTTACCCGCTTCGGATATCATCCACCCCGGACTGTTTTCAGCACACCGATTGAATTGGATATTACCGATTTAAAAAAGTATCATGTCCTGGCAGTGTCAGGGATTGCTTTTGCCAAAGATTTTATCGATTATCTCAACTCAACATTTGCATCCGTTGATCACGTCGAGTTTGCCGATCATCATGATTTCCGCAAACGGGATATCGAAAAAATCGAAGCGCGATTCAATGCAATTGCAGGGTATAAGCTGATTGTTACAACCGAGAAAGATAGCATCAGGCTCCTTGAGTGCGGCTTCATGCCCGATGCCTTGAAGCGATACTTCTTTTATATTCCGATTTCTGTAATTTTGCAAGGTAGCGAAGAAGATAAAAAACAATTCGATAATCAATTTTTTACATATGTTTCAAACAATAAAAGATACAGCAGCCTTTATAAAGGCACAAATCTCAGGTAATCCTGAAGTTGGCATTGTGCTTGGTACCGGACTTGGTGGGCTCGTTTCGGAGATAGAGATTGAAAAAATCATTTCTTACAATGAAATTCCGAATTTTCCGGTTTCAACTGTCGAAGGTCATTCTGGGCAGTTGATTTTTGGAAAACTTTCCGGAAAATTTGTGATTGCTATGAAAGGCAGATTTCATTACTACGAAGGGTATGCTTTATCACAGGTTGTATTGCCAATACGGGTTATGGCTCAGCTGGGTATTAAGAATTTGTTTCTCAGTAACGCCAGTGGGGGAGTTAACCCGGATTTTGAAATCGGAGATCTGATGGTTATTAACGACCACATTAATTTGATTCCCAATCCGTTGATAGGGAAACATGAACCAGAATTCGGTGTGCGATTTCCCGATATGGGACAGGCTTATAATCCCACACTTATTCATCGCGCCGGTGAGGTGGCAAAAGCACTTGGAATAAAGCTTATGTATGGAGTATATACTGCTACAACCGGCCCTACTTACGAAACGCCGGCAGAATACAGGTATTTCAGAATTATTGGTTCCGATGCTGTGGGTATGTCAACGGTTCCAGAGGTTATTGTTGCCAATCAAATGGGAATTCCTTGCTTTGCCATGTCAATCATTACCGATCTCGGTGTACCTGGTAAAATAGTTACAATTACTCATGAAGATGTTCAAAAGGTAGCTGCCGGTGCAGAGAAAAAGATGACACAGATTTTTAAAAAACTAATTGCCGATTTATAAACTGGGGTAAAAAAAAGCTCTCAGGCGAGAGCTATAAAACAAAGTTGTTTTTTATTGTGTAGGCATAAGAAAGGCCATTAACCACACTTGGAATATCCGCAACTCCGGCAAATTACACAGCCATCCTGATAAACAAGAGTGTCTTTATCGCCGCAGCCCGGACATTCAACTCCTGCTTCCGAGGCGCGTGTGCCATTGGGAATGTACTTGCGCAAAGCGCGTTCTACCCCATTTTTCCAAGTGTTGATGCTGTCGCAATCGAGCTCAAGAGAGCCAACAAGTTCAACAACTTTTGGAATGGGCATTCCGTAACGGAGCACACTGCTGATCAGTTTTGCATAGTTCCAGTAGTTTTTATCAAACTGGTGCGACAAGCCCTCAAAAGTTGTTGAGTAATTGTACTTGTTTTTGTACTGAAAATCGTAGCGCGATGTTCCATCTTCGAAACGTATTTTAACAATTTGCCCTTTTTCGATTGATGAAGGTATGTTTAGCACGTCTTCTTCTACCCTGCCCGTAAATATTTCGTAAGGACAGCCATCAAGCAAACCAATGAATGCAATCCATTTTTCTTTATTGTTTTGGAAACGTACTATATCGGCATCGAGTACCTTTGGACGTTTCAGAGGGCCTTCTTGCCGTACTACTTTTTCTTTTTTCTTTCCGGCAATAAGAATTCCGTCTCTCGATCCTTCGCGGTAAACCGTAATACCCTTACATCCCGATTTCCATGCCTCAAGGTAGCATTCAGCAACGGTTTCTTCTGTAACGTTTTCAGGCATATTAATAGTAACGCTGATGCTATGATCCACCCATTTTTGAATGTCGCCCTGCATACGAACCTTATTCAGATAGTTAACATCGGCTGCAGTGGCTTTATGGTAAGGCGATTTTGCAACAATTTCGTTAATGTGTTTTTCGTCGTATTCTTTCACTTCATTGAAGTCGTAACCATTTACTCTTAGCCAGGTGATGAATTTATGATGGAATACGTTATACTCTTCCCATTTATCACCCTGCTCATCGGTATAGTCGATACGTGCATTGGGGTCGTTGGGATTTACTTTGCGGCGACGACGATAGGCGGCACGAAAAACCGGTTCAATACCCGATGTGGTTTGTGTCATTAAACTGGTAGTCCCCGTAGGTGCAATGGTAAGCAGCGATATGTTGCGTCTGCCGCAGGTTTCCATCGTTTCTACCATTTCGGGGTCGGCTTGACGAAGCCGATTGATAAATGGATTCGTCATTTCCCGTTGTGGGTCGTAGATTGCAAAGCATCCACGCTCTTCCGCCATTTTTACAGAAGAGCGATAGGCTTCAACAGCCAGAATTTTCTGTACCTCAACGGCAAAATCATTTGCTTCTGATGAACCGTACCGCAGATTAAGTGCAGCCAGCATGTCTCCTTCGGCTGTAATCCCCAGACCTGTACGGCGACCTTCCGAAGCTTTATGCCTGATATTATCCCAAAGCTTACGCTCAACACGCTTGATTTCGAAATCTTCCGGATCGTTGTTGATTTTTTCGATGATACTGTCAATTTTTTCCAGTTCGAGGTCGATGATATCATCCATTAGACGTTGTGCTTTTTGCACATGATCGCGAAACTTATCGAAGTTGAAGCGTGCTTCGGTGGAGAAAACATTTTCTACATAGCTGTAAAGATTGATAGCAACCAGGCGGCAGCTGTCGTAAGGACACAAGGGTATTTCTCCGCACGGGTTTGTAGAAACTGTTCGATACCCCTTGTCGCCATAACAATCGGCAACCGATTCACGGGTTATTGTATCCCAGAATAAAATCCCCGGTTCTGCCGATTTCCATGCGTTGGCAATAATTTTATCCCACAGTTTTTTTGCATTGATTTCTTTTTGAAACTTGGGATTGGGTTTGTCAATCGGAAACTGCTGGATATAAGGTTTGTCATCGACAACGGCTTTCATGAAGTCGTCGTGTATCTTTACCGATACATTGGCTCCGGTAACTTTGCCCGGTGTCATTTTGGCATCTATAAAGTCTTCGGCATCAGGGTGTTTCACCGAAATGCTGAGCATAAGTGCGCCTCTTCTGCCGTCTTGAGCAACTTCGCGGGTGGTGTTTGAATATCGTTCCATAAAGGGAACGATTCCGGTGGAAGTTAAGGCAGAGTTCTTCACAGGGGTTCCTTTGGGGCGCAAATGCGATAGGTCGTGTCCTACGCCACCTCTTCGCTTCATTAACTGAACCTGTTCCTGATCAACTTTTAGGATTGCTCCGTATGAATCGGCGTCTTTGTCATTTCCGATTACAAAACAATTCGAAAGCGAAACAATTTGCATATTGTTTCCTATTCCTGACATCGGGCCTCCCTGAGGGACAACATACTTGAAATCCTTGAGAAGCTGATAAATCTCTTCTTCGCCTAACGGATTTTTGTACTTCATCTCGATGCGATGCAATTCCCGTGCAAGACGACGGTGCATGTCGTCGGGTGTAAGTTCATACAAATTGCCGTCCGAATCCTTCAGCGCGTACTTGTTAATCCACACTCGGGCAGCCAGATCGTCTCCTTTGAAATAATCGAGAGTGGCTAAAAATGCTTCTTCGTCGGTGTAAGTTCTTAGGTTTTCAGTCACCGTTTTTGTCTCAGTTTGTGGTTCTACCAATAGCATAAAGGTTAATATTTTTAAAAGTTCTTAAATCTTTGATATGGTTGCGTGTTTTTGCCACACTAAAATAAATAATGAATAAAATCGATAACATTTGTTTTTTTAACATCAATATTAACATAAATTGTTGCTGGGAATAACTATCAGAAAATCAAGAAGATAGTAAAACACAAGCTTTACGAAAAAAAAAGAAATTAACCTCTAAATTACTTGTAAATGCTTGAAAATAGGCACTATTCACAAGCAAATTCTAATTTATAAACAATTATCTGTTTAATTATTTTAGACAAACCTATTGACAATGCAAATGTTTGAAATTCAGATGGTTGAATGATTTGGTGAGAATAATTTTCAACAATCATTTTGGGATAAAAAAAACAAAAAATAGGCTAAAAACATCATTTAAAACAAAAAACCAGTTATTTTATCATAAATCCGGTCGACAGAACCCTTATTTGAAAAAACAAAATCTGCAGCAATTTTTCCGGGGATTTCTGCAGCGTTTTTATTTAGTAAAAATGGAGCAATCCCATTAGTAAGGTCTGTTGAATTATGAACGCAGAATGCCGCACCGCAATGAATCAAACCAACAGCTTCATTAAACTTTCTGAATGCCGGGCCGAAAAAAACAGGCACACCATAAGCGGCAGCTTCAATCGTATTGTGAATACCCTTTCCGAAACCTCCACCGATGTATGCAATATCTGCGTAGCGGTACAATCGTGAAAGCAGTCCCATTTTGTCGATTACCATTACATCTGCATTGCCTAAGGCGGCATTATCTGTTTCAGAGTAAACAAGGCAATTTTTTCCCCAAAGCGATAATATATCATCTATATGTTTACGGTGTATTTCGTGTGGCACAACAATGAGCTTTAACCTACCGGCATAGCTCCGGAAAGTCTGCGATAATATTACTTCATCGGCAGGCCATGTGCTGCCGGCAATCAAACACATGGAATTGCCTTTGAAGATTTCAATTAAAGTATTTGAATAGGGTTCCGATACAATCTGTATTACCCTGTCGAAACGGGTATCGCCTTCCACGGAACAATTGCTGCACTCAAAATTTTGAAGAAGCTGTAAAGATTGATTGTCCTGAACAAATATCCAATCAAATGTTAGAAGAATTTTTTTTGCAAAAAAGGTTTTAAAACGTAATAGCCAATGCTTCTTTCGGAAAATTGCGGAAATAAGAAATACTTTAGTTTTACTTTCAGCGGCTTTGTTGATGAAATAATACCAAAGTTCGTACTTAACAAGAATTAAGGCTTCCGGGCGAATGATGCTAAAGAATTCAGCAGCATTTTTTCTGGTATCGAACGGAAGATAACAAACATAATCGGCATAAGCATAATTTTTGCGCATTTCGTAACCCGAGGGTGAGAAAAAGCTCAACAATATTTTCTTATGGGGATGCATTTGTTTTATTTTTTCGATAAGCGGCCTTCCCTGTTCAAATTCTCCGAGCGATGCACAATGAAACCATATCCAGGAATGTTGTGTGTCGGTGTTTTTCCGAAGCAGTGCCTCCCAGTTTTTACGGCCTTTTATCATTAGCTTTGCTTTCGGATTGAATAAAGCAGCAATTCTAACAGCCAGAAAATACAGTCCTGTAAATATCCGGTAAACAATCAGCATACTTTAATTAATAATAGTAAAACTCATTAGGGTTTCGATAATACAGGGGTAAAATCCAGCCAGCCCTTAACGAATACAAATAATCGTGATACAGTACATCGTCACGACTCATGGTATCGAAATTAAAATCGCGTCTTGATTTAGTCCATGCCTGATAAAACTCTATTCCAACATAGAAATTAAAATGCGATTTATTATCGAGGTACTGGTAGCCCAGAAATGTTTTGGCGGCAAATCCGTTGCAAAGTCTGTCGTATCCTTTTTTGTAATCGCCCAGAATGCTTGGAACATTATTATCTTTATTCTCGATTCGGATATGGTGCTGCAGTAAGCCGCCTCCCATCTGAAAAATAATCCCGGAATTGCTGTTGGGCTTACCTATGGGAAAAAGTTTTCCGGCTTTCAGTCCGGCATAAAACCCCGTTTCGGTAAACATTACCGTGGCGTATTCGCCATACTCATTTATTATCTGCCGGTTTGAGGTTCGGAGTGCATCGAGTATTGTGGTATCTCTTTTAATTTTTGTCCCGAACAGATAGCTTATTTCACCACCAAACATAAAATTGTTTCGGGTTTTGTAAGTTAGACCTGCACCAATGGTTGAATTTACGCCATATTTCTTTGCAAGGTCTCCACCGGGAACCTGAAACGAATAATTTATCTCAACCTGCCAGATGTTAATCGTGGAATCCTTTATCTGAGCAAATAACGGGATACTTACTAAAAGAAAAATACTGGCTGTCAGAAATCGTTGCATAGGCATAATGGACGGGTCAAAAATACTATTTTTTCAATATTGTCGGGAGCAAGTGGTTTTAATATTTCAGAATATGCTAAAATCAAATTAATTTCGTTCTATTTCGCAAATGTTGTACTTTTATCTTAAACTCATACAAGCTGAAGTTATTATTTCTGATAGCGGTTTTTATTCTTTTTTGCACACACAATGTAGTGGCACAGGAAAGTATTAACCTTAAAAAAACACAGTGTATTATTAGCGATACGGTTCAGCTCGACAGCTTGAGTATTGTTGATGGAAGCGTTGTGTTGTATGATGAAAATAATAATATTATTCCTGATAGCTGCTATAGAATCGAATACGCTGAAGCCAGAATCATTCCGCATAAAAGTATTGTCGGAAAACAGGTAACGGTTGTTTATCGTAGTTTTTCGTTTTCATTTGTTAAACCCTACAGTCATAAAAAACGCGAGCACTTTCTGAGCAGTTCTTTACTCGGGGACGAAGAAACCGATATTTTTAGTTATCAATCGAATGCTGACGGTTTTTTTAATAGCACTGAGCTGAACCGAAAGGGGAGTATTGCACGGGGTATAAGTTTTGGCAACAATCAGGATGCAATACTGAACTCAAACCTGAATCTTCAATTGTCAGGAAAACTCAGCGATGATATCGAAATACTCGCCGCAATTTCCGATAACAATATCCCGATTCAACCCGATGGAAATGCACAACAACTACAGGAATTCGATAAGGTATTCATAACTGTTTTCAGCAAAAGGTTTAGCCTGACAGCAGGCGATTTTGAAGAAAAAAAGCCACAGGGATATTTCCTGAACTATAACAAGAAAGTTCAGGGCATTAAATTTTCATTGATCGACTACAATATTTCGAAGAATATCACTATTACTTCAAGCCTTGGAGGTTCGGTGGCGAAAGGAAAATACCGGCGACAAACAATTCAGCAGATCGAGGGTATTCAGGGCCCGTATAAGTTGACCGGAGCAAACAACGAGACCTATATTATTATTCTTGCAGGTACCGAAAAAGTATATATCAACGGTGAGTTGATGCAGCGGGGCCAGGAAAACGACTATACCATCGATTACAATACCGGTGAGCTGACATTCACTGCCAAACTTCCGGTTACCAAAGATACACGCATCATTGCCGAGTTCGAATATTCCGAAAGAAGCTATACGCGTTTTTTAATAACAAGTAATCATAATTTACAAACCTCAAAAGGAAACTTCTGGTTCAATGTGTACTCAGAACAAGATAATAAAAACCAGCCCTACGACCAAAATCTAACCTATTCCGAAAAACTGCTTCTTTCACAGATTGGCGATAACCTGTCGGATGCTGTTGTTCCCAATTTTGACAGCGTTGGATTCAGTGCCACGGAAATACGATACAGAATGGTTGATACTATTGTCGGTGCTGTTCAGTACGATTCGGTGTTTGTGTATTCCAACGATGAAAGTCTGGCCGTATATCGACTGGGTTTCTCGTATGTGGGGGAGGCAAACGGCAATTATATAAAAAGCATTTCTTCAGCCAACGGCAGGGTATTCCAGTGGGTTGCACCCATAAACGGAGTGATGCAGGGTAATTACGAACCGGTGATACTACTGGTTACTCCGAAGAAAAAACAAGCATTCAGCCTTGGAGGGAAATATAGACTTTCGAAATCAACAGTGTTATCAGCCGAAACAGCCATCAGTATTAACGATCAGAATCTGTTTTCCAAATACGATAAATCGGATGATACTGGCTATGCGGCAAAGTTCCAACTCAGTCAACGAATTTTTTCAACTACTTCCGACAGCCTGTTTTTTAGTGCCAGATACCAGTTTGCCGATAAAAATTTTGATGCCGTGGAAAACTACCGTGAAGCGGAGTTTGCGCGCGACTGGAACCTGAACGATGCAAATGCCCTGCACTTTGAACAATTGGCAGGAATTAATCTGAACTATGCCCATAAAAATAAAGCACACGCAGCCTACAGTTTCGACCTTCTGAATCGGCCCGGAATATATGCTGGGTACAACAATAAAGCTTTTGGCGGAATCGATACCGGAAGATGGCAGTTTAATGCTGAGGCTTCGTTTCTGAAAACCTCGGATACTATTTTTACCACATCCTTTTTACGTCAAAAGGCATCTGTATCACGAAATTTCAAATTCTTTAAAATTGGAGCAGGGGAAGAACAGGAGTACAATGCATGGAGATATAACCAAACCGATTCTCTTGCAGGTAACAGTTTCCGTTGGTTTCAGTATAGGTTTTTTATGCAGACTCCCGATTCGTCGAAAAACGGATTTCTTTTAGCGTATCGCAACAGAACCGATGCTTTGCCCTACTTAGGCAACTTTAGTAATAGCACAGGTTCACACGATTTCGACCTTGAACTGAAATTGCTGAAAAGCTATAGTCAATCGTTGAGCGTTTTAAGTAATTTCAGAATGCTGAATATTTATAACGATTCGGTTACGCAGGCAGAACCCCAGGATAACCTCACCGGCAGGGTTGAGTACAGTTTTAAAATTCTGAAAGGAGCTGTAAGCTCGGCAACTTTCTATGAAATCGGATCTGCCATGGAACGGAAAACAGAGTTTTCGTATTTAGAAGTTGCTCCGGGTCAGGGAGTATATATGTGGACTGATTATAATAATAATGGTGTGCAGGAACTTGATGAATTTGAAGTTGCCTATTTCCAGGATCAGGCCAATTATATCAGGTATTTTACAACAACCACCGATTATATTAAAACCTATACCAATCAGTTTAGCCAGATGTTAAATATAAGGCCTGCCCAGAAATGGAAAAACCTTACCGGTTTTGCCGGTTTTATGACCCGTTTTTCCGATCAGTTCGCATATAAAATAAGCAGTAAAAACACCGCAGACCAGGTAGCAACCTACGCAAACCCGTTTGCAAACAATGTAAGCGACACTTCTCTTGTGTCGTTAAATAACACCATCCGTAACGAGTTTTCGTTTAATAAGGGCAACCCCAAATTCGGATTTGATTATATTTTTCTGAACAATAGGAATAAGTTGCTGCTGGTAAATGGTTTCGACAGTCGTATTTTGTTGAGGCACGAAGTTATGCTTCGGTTTTCCATAAGAAATACCTTTCAGTTCAATAACCTGATTGCCATGGGTAATAAAGGATACGATTCTCAGTATTTTGTAAGCAGAAACTATGATATAAGATTTCTCGAAAACACGGCGTCGGTATATTTTCAGCCCAATATTCAAAACCGAATAGAGCTTAAGTACAAATACAAAAACAAATCGAATCTTACCGGAGCAGAATCTCTTGTAAGCCATGATGCAGGCTTTGAATACCGATTGAGTTCGGTAAAGCGTGGGGCATTGAGTTTCAATGTCAATTACATTCTCATGCTGTTCGATGGCAGCAGCAACAGTTCGGTAGGTTACGAAATGCTTGAGGGCTTATTGCCGGGAAACAACCTCACATGGCAGCTGAGTTTTCAGCATCAGCTCGCCAATGGTTTGCAGATAAACCTCAGTTATAACGGTCGTGCTGCCGAAGATGCTAAAACAGTACACACAGGGGGAGTTCAGTTACGGGCATTTTTTTAGCAATTGAGCGTATTCTCCTTTCAGCACTCTTAGTTTCCGGGGAAGATTATCGTAAACCAACTGATACGATAGGTCGATGAGTTCCTTAACCAGCTTTTCAGGAGCACCCTGTTCCATGTATATTGTATTCCAATGCGTTTTATTCATGTGAAATGCCGGAACAATAGAGTCGAAACGTTCCCTCAGCTCTTCGGCGTACTCAGGAATGCATTTAAGGGTAATGCTGAGTTCGTGATCAGTCGGAAGTAATGCAAACATTTTCCCTTGGACTTTGAAAACCAAAGTTACTTCATCGAACGGCAGATGTTCGGTAACGCCCGGTTTGTTCAGACAATATTCCCTGAGTTCTTCAATATTCATTATAGCGTTTTATCTGATGCAAAATTAATAAATGGAATGAAAATGCCTTTCAGTCTGCCAATTATATAAATTACCGGAATTGCCGGAACTTCGTTATATTTGCAACGCATTTTCAAAAGAAATACTATGCATCGGTCGGGTTTTGTTAATATTATAGGTAACCCAAATGTTGGGAAATCAACGCTGATGAATTGCATGGTGGGCGAACGTATTTCCATTATTACCTCAAAATCGCAAACTACCAGGCATCGCATTCTTGGCATTGTTAACGGCGACGATTTTCAGATTGTATATTCCGATACACCCGGCATTATCAGGCCTAATTACCGCATGCAGGAAAGAATGATGTCATTTGTAAGTACTGCAATTTCGGATGCGGATATTATTATTTATGTTACCGACATTTTGGATAAATCAGAAAAAAACAGCGAGTTTGTTGAAAGGGTTAAATCCGCACAAATTCCTGTAATTGTGGTTGTCAACAAAGTTGATCTGGTGTCGCCGGCCGAAACCGATTCAGTAATTGCTGAATGGAAATCGGTTTTTCCTGAACGCGATGTAGTGGCGGTGTCTGCATTAACCGGTTATCAGGTTGACTTGCTTTTTCAGAAAATACGGGATTTACTACCCGAAGGGCCCAAATGGTTCCCCGACGATCAACTTACCGATAAAACCGAACGGTTCATTGTTTCGGAAATCATCAGAGAAAAAATTTTGTTGAACTACAAGAAAGAAATACCCTATTCAGTTGAGGTTGAAATTGAATCGTTCAAAGAAACAGAAAAGATTATTAATATATCAGCGGTAATTAATGTTGCCCGTGAAAGCCAGAAAGGAATTGTCATCGGACATAAGGGAGAAGCACTTAAAAAAGTAGGGACAGCAGCCCGTATCGATACAGAGACTTTTTTCGGGAAACCGGTCTTTCTGGAAATGTTCGTCAGGGTGAAAAAAGACTGGCGAAACAGCGATAGAATGCTCGATAGTTTTGGTTACAGATAGAAAATTCGGATATTATGGCAGGAATTGTTGCAATAGTTGGAAGACCTAATGTCGGTAAATCGACATTATTCAACCGGTTCACTGAAGCCCGCGATGCTATTGTCGACGACATCAGTGGAGTTACCCGTGACAGGATTTATGGATTATGCTTATGGAATGGAGTCGACTTTACGGTTGTAGATACCGGTGGGTATGTCGAAAGTGCCAATGATGTGTTTGAATTGGAAATTGCCAAACAGGTACGCATTGCAGTAAGCGAAGCCGATGTTGTTTTGTTCATGGTTGATGTGGAAACCGGAATCACCGACCTCGATCAGAATGTTGCAGATATGCTCCGGAAAAGCCGCAAACCGGTTATTCCCGTAGTGAATAAAGTGGATAATCACCTCCGTCAACAGGATACCTATATATTCTACCAGCTGGGGTTGGGCGAGCTGTTTTGTATTTCATCAATCAGCGGACAGGGAACAGGAGAGCTCCTTGATGCTGTTGTAAAAGCAATCCCTCCGGGTGAGAAGTCGAATGATAATGATTTGCCCAGAATATCCATCATTGGTCGTCCGAATGTGGGTAAATCGTCGCTCGTAAATGCGCTTACCGGCGAAGAACGCAACATAGTTACCAATATTGCCGGAACCACCCGCGATGCCATCGACACCAAATTCAATAAATTCGGATATAATTTTATTCTTACCGATACAGCTGGTCTCCGAAAAAAGGAAAAAGTTACCGATAACCTCGAGTTTTACTCGGTTATGCGGGCTGTAAAAGCCATCGACAACTCCGATGTATGCCTGTTAATGATTGATGCTGTCGCCGGAATAGAATCGCAGGATATCAATATCATGAACCTTGTGCTGCGAAAGCGTAAAGGATTGGTATTGCTTGTAAACAAATGGGACCTTATGCAAAAGGATACCAATACGGCAAAAAGCTATCAGGAAAATATCTTCAGGAAAACGGCACCTTTTACCGATTTCCCGGTGCTTTTTATTTCGGCGCTGCAATTACAACGCGTGCATAAGGTTCTTGAAACAGCCATGCAGGTTTTCGAAAACCGTACCCGCAAAATAACAACCTCAAAACTCAACGAAGTGGTAACCGAGGCAGTGAATGCTTTTCATCCTCCTACTTCACGGGGCTTGCAGATTAAAATAAAATATGCTGTGCAATTGAATAACCCCACACCGGCATTTGCATTTTTCGCAAATCATCCGCAGTACATAAAAGAACCGTATCGCAGGTATCTCGAAAACAAAATCCGCGAAAACTTTATGTTTTCAGGAGTTCCAATCCAGATATATTTCAGGGAGAAATAAAATAGCAGATGTTATTGGAAAGGTTGTGGTGGAATGAGCGCATCGTTTTACCTCCCGTCATTGCGAGGGTTGAAAACCCGAAGCAATCTGTATTTCGACGGGTGGTGTTGTTGCTCCTTCGTGGATGAGGATTGCTTCACTGCGTTCGCAATGACGTTTGAGAGCCCGTCGAGGTTGAAAACCCGAAGCAATCTGTACTTCGACGGGCTTAGCACAGGTACTTCAACGGGCAAAATATATTGTAAAAAAGACTGATGATTTTTTTATTTATCTTTACTGCTAAAGGGATTCTCTATGAAAAAAATAGTTAGCCTTTCTTTTGTACTGATGTTGGGCATTTCGGTGTTCGCTCAGGATTTTGAAAACATTTTCGGAGGATATAAGTATCCGCTTTCGGTATATGCCGACGACACGCTGATTTTTGAAGGTTGCACAAACCTGATTAACGTTTTCCGTAACGACGGCACTTTTGTAGGAAGTCATTATGTGCCGGGTTCGGTATATTCAATAACCAAAGATACTTCCGGTAACATAGTTTGCGGAGTTTATGACAATGAAACCGGTTGTCTGGCCATATTCAACGGGCAGGAATGGTCGCATTTTAAACATGACGACGGTTTGCCTCAAGGTGAAATTGTGTCGTTGGCATACGACCATAACAACAATATTTGGATTTGCATGTCGAATCCTGCCCGCATCGTAAAATATGACGGTATAAATTGGACGGAAATATACGGTTTCGGCGACACCATTACTATTGACCATACCAACAAGATTGTTGTTGACAATTCAAATACCGTTTTCATAGGAATTACGGTTAGCGGAGGCACGTCATGGAACTATGGAGTGGTAGCCATAAATAACAATGATACTGTGATTTATAACTATCTTAATTCAAATTTTCAGGTTGGTTGCAGGCATTCATCGTTTCTCGACAGTAACAACCATGTATGGTTCGGTGGGTGCTACAATAGTTTATACCGCTTCGATGGGACAACATGGCATAAAGAAGCGCAGAATGAGGTTTTCAATGCTAACAATTCATATTGTGCAATTAGCCAAAATACTAATGGCGATATGGTATTGGCAACGGGTTTAAAGTTGTATATCGGCTCAGGCAACAATTGGCTACAATATGGCATTGACGATGGATTGCAATTTAATTCCATAGTGGATGCCGATTGCGACATGCAGGGATTTTTGTGGGTTATTTCTAGCAACAACAACATCTCCGACGATCCTCGTATCGGTTGCCTTAGCCGTTTGAATGATGGAGTTTTTGAACATTTCTTCCCGAATTCTTACATAGGCATACCCAGAAATATTTTGTTTAATGGAAATCGAGCATATACTTACGGATTTGCGGGAAGCCCGGCTCCACTGTCGGTTTTCGATGGTGAAACTTGGGACATTGAAAAATTCGGAGATGGTTTTTACAATAAGAACACCAATGCAGTGGCCATAGATAGTGATGGAAACATCTGGCTAGGTGCAGATTCATTGTATTGTATCAACACTTTAAACCAGAAACAAGGTATTGACAGTCTCTGCGGTGATTCGCTCGGACGAGTGAACTGTCTGGCCGTTTCGGGCGACAAAATATGGCTCAGCGACTCGCTGAGCAGGCTGTATGAATACAATGGCAGCGAATGGAACAACCTGAATGTACCGGAAAATATTAGTTTAAAATGGGCAACCCGATTACTTGTCGGGGACGAAAACGATTTATGGTTTGTAACTGGAGGGAAAGCATACCGGTACCAGTCAGGAAATTGGACAGACCTCAATACAAGTTATGGATTTCCGACAGCGGAAGTAATTAATGATATCACCTTTGCCGGCGACAGCACCTGGTTTGCTACCCGACACGGTCTGGCACTCATGTACAATAATGAATTGCATTTCATTTGCAACGATTCTACCTATTCATCCGGATACAGCGATTATTATACGGTGTATGCCGACAGGAACGGGAAGATTTGGGCAGGCAATCGCAAAAGCGCAGTCAGTATTTTAGGGGATCAGCCGGAGTATATTTATCCCGGCGGAGTAGAACAAGCGATTTATACAATCCGGGAAGATAATAGCTATAAGCTTTGGTTTTGCGGGAGCCTGTCTCTGTCGAGTTTACACTATAGTTTAGAAGCAATCGAACCCTTCAGTCGCTTGAAGGAAAACCTACAGCTTTACCCTAACCCGGCAACAGATGAGTTTTTTGTTGAGTTGCCGCAATGGATAGATAATGATGTACTGGAAATTTATTCACCCAATGGCAGTTTGGTTTGGCTGCAAACTATTGATTTTGGAATAAACAGGGTTGATATTTGTGGATTGAAACCAGGGATGTATTTGGTGAAACTAACAAATGCGAATGCTTTTGGGAAGGTTGTGGTGGAATGAGCGCATCGTTTTTCCTCCCGTCATTGCGAGGGTTGAAAACCCGAAGCAATCTGTATTTCGACGGGTGGTGTTGTTGCTCCTTCGTGGATGTGGATTGCTTCACTGCGTTCGCAATGACGTTTAGGAGCTCGTCATTGCGAATGTGAGGTACGAACATGAAGCAATCTGTATTTCGACGAGCTTAGCACAAGAACTTCTTTGACGGAATTAATACAGACATTTCAAAAGGTTGTGTTGTAACGTCTTCGTGGATGTGGATTGCTTCACTGCGTTCGCAATGACGGTTGAGAGCCCGTCATTGCCTTTAGATTAGCACCGTAAAAATTAGTTGTAATTTTATGGCATAAACTGTATTAATCATAAACTGTTTTTTTGTAGTTTTAGGCTGATTTATTAAATTAATTAAAACATGTTTCATTCGGATATTTATTTAAACAGAAGACAAAGCCTTGCCAAACAGGTTGGTAAAGGTATTGTACTATTATTAGGCAACAACGAGTCCCCGATGAATTACCCCGATAACGGATATCATTTCAGGCAGGACTCTACATTTTTGTATTTTTTCGGGCTCGATTTGCCGGGAATGGCTGCTGTGATTGATACCGAAAGTAACTCAACAACCATTTTTGCAAATGATGTCGATATCGACGATATCATCTGGATGGGTCCCCAACCCAGTGTTAAGGAGCTTGCAATGAAATGCGGTGTAACAGAAACACAAACCTTTGGCAGTTTGAATGAATACCTGAAAAACGCGATACAAAAAAAGAGTATAATTCATTACCTGCCGCCGTATCGCCACGATAATAAAATATTGCTGCATCAGATGCTCAATATTCCATTCGAAAGCCTCAAACAGTCAGCTTCGGTTGAGCTGATCAAAGCAGTTGTTTCGCTCAGGAACCACAAAGAGCCCTGCGAAATTGAAGAAATCGACAGGGCTTGTAACATTGGGTATAAAATGCATGTTGCTGCAATGAAAATGGCAAAAGCCGGTGTGGTTGAGCGCGAAATTGCCGGTGCGATGGAAGGGATTTCATTATCATACGGGTCGGTGCCTTCGTTTCCGATAATACTTACTAAAAACGGACAAACGCTTCACAATCATTATCACGGGAATGTTCTCAAAAACGGAGATCTGTTGCTTGCCGATGCCGGTGCACAAACGCCCATGATGTATGCGAGCGATAACACCCGCACGATGCCGGTAGGAGGGAAGTTCTCGCAGAAACAAAAAGAAATTTATCAGGCTGTTCTCAATGCAAACAACCATGCAACATCCATCATGAAGCCGGGTATTACCAATTTTGATGTTCATATGGCTGCATGTAGGGTACTGGCGTCCGACCTGAAAGATATCGGACTGATGAAAGGTGATATAAGCGAAGCCGTAGCGCTGGGCGCACATGCATTGTTCATGCCTCATGGCCTGGGGCACATGATGGGGCTCGATGTTCACGATATGGAAGATCTCGGGCAGATTTATGTAGGTTACGATGAAACTGTCCGTCCCAGCAATATTTTCGGAACGGCATTTTTACGGTTAGGTCGTAAGCTTGAAGAAGGCTTTGTTCTTACAAATGAACCCGGATGCTATTTTATACCGGAGCTGATTGATTTGTGGCATAGCGAACATAAATTCGAAGACTTCATTAATTACCACAAAGTGAATCAGTACCGCGATTTTGGTGGCATCCGCCTCGAAGATGATATACTCATCACAAAAACAGGCTCAAGGATATTGGGTGAAAAACGTATCCCCATAAGTATTACCGAAGTTGAACAAACAATGGCCTAGCGAAAGGTTATCCGGTTTATCGAATGATGCTGAGTTTCTTTACAACCGTTGTATTGTTTTTGGTAATCCGAACAAAATAATTTCCGGCACTAAGCGACTCAAGATTATAATGTGTATTGTTATATTCTTTGTCAAATGATAATATCGTTTGCCCTGTAAGGTTTATCACTTCGATGCTTGCGCCACGAGCATTCATAATTATCACTTCATTGTTACATGGGTTTGGGTAAATCCTGATGTTTTCCGGCGACTCAAGGTTTGAATTTACATTGGTTTCCATGTTTATATCATCTATATACCAGCTATCTCCGTTATTATCGATCATCACAAAGGCAAAGCACACTTGCTGCCCCGAAAAATCGGCAATATCGGCTTCAAAATGAGTGTATTCAGTGTTGCTGACATCCGACTCATTCACGGTAAGAAGTTCGATATAGGACATGGGTTTAGTTTGCTGGTCGTTCGAAATAAATAGTTTCAACTGCGAAGCGTTGTCGGTCGAAAAATGATCTTTTACGAAAAAGCCCAATTTCTGATTTTGAGGGATTAAAATGCTATTGGTAATCAGCCATTGCTGGTTTTCGTTTCCGCTGGCTTCGAACATGGCAAATGCAGCATAGGCTCCTGAATATGGTGATTGAGATGTAACAGACCATGTGTTATTCCCGGCACCGTTTTGAATGTTATCCCAGCAAAGTGGGATTTCCCCACCTTCGAAACCTTCAACAAGAGAGTTCTGCGTTTCACAAAAAGGCAGGGTACTAAAAGAAAAGGGTCCTACCCAGCTGCTTAAGCCCACTTCACAAATTGATTGCAGGTAAAAACTATACGTAGTGTTGCTTGATAATCCGGACAAGGTAAATAAATTATCCAGAATCTCAGATTCAAGCGTTCCTTCACCCGGAGCGAACCCTTCTTCGCCCCACTCTGCATTCCACCCAAACGCAGATCCTGGGTTTTCCCACTGCAAAAGCGCACTTTCAGTTGTTAAATCAACCACTGTTATTTCGCTGGGTTGCTGACAGGGAGGGTATTCTTCAATTTCGAAACATGCATACTGATGTGTTTTTGCAGCCAGCATTGTAGCTTCACCGGTTTGCAGATTTATAGAGTATAGACCCGGACTATTTCCGAAAAGCAATCCGTACATCACACCGGTTTGCCGGTTGAATGAAACATCCTGACCGTAATTAATGTCGGTGTACAGGTAGCCTACTGCATCAGTGTATCCCGAAATAAGATCTATCTGGTACAGCATGTCGTCATCAATCGAAATTCCATACAAAGTATCGTTATCATCAAAGTCCATGGCAATGATAAGCCCTGTCCCTGTTCCGATAATATCACATTCTGCCGTAGAGAGGTCAACTGTTCCCAAAACGGGTTGATTTTCTTCATTTATAAAAACAATAAACATAGTATCTGTTGCCCAGTTATATGCAATTGCAGTTGGAATACCTGCAATACCTGTTAAATCACCAATTACATTCTCGGTTTCAGTAATGTAATCATAGGTTGAAAGCTTTGCAGGTACAGTTCCGTCTCCGCTTGCTGAACGAATCAGATAGTAATTGCCATCGGCAGCAAACTCCATTTCCATTGGGAAATTGCTGCAATCAAAGTCGCCGAAAACCGTTTCGTTACCTACCGGAACATCCATGAAAACAAAGTTGTTATCGAGTGCGTCAACGGTATACGAATTTGAAATAATCAATACGTTGCAGGTAGCAAACAGAGTGTCGTTGGTGGGATCTTCATCAATAGGTGTGCTTACAAAAGCTTTTATATTATATTGCCCCAATTCGGGAGTGACCCATGGGTCGGGCATGGTAATTTCAACTTCTTCGCTTGAAGCCAGAAACACATCAGTAGAAAGTACCGACGATGAATATGCTTCTCCGCCTGTACCATCGGTAATAACTATATCAACACTAAAATTATTCTGTGTGTTTACGCCTGAGTTCTTAACAATAACCGAGGGATAGGGAGAATCGCCGCTGCTAACATAAACAGGATTTGCAAATACAACACTGAGGTCGTTAATGCTTTGAACCCTGATACTGATATTGTCAAGACAATATCCATAGCCCCAATAGCCCTGATCGTTATAGTGAAATGCAATTTTTATATCAGTCTGCCCGGCATAATCGCTCAGAGGAATTGTAATATGAGTCCATTCATAACAATCTGAAAGCTGTTGAAGGTCAGCAAAGGTGTTGCCATTGTCATTCGATATTTTTATTGTTAGCAAATCGCTATACCCATACACATCAAACGAAAGCTCCGGTTGCAATACGCCTGAAAGATTGATTGTTGGTGTGATAAGCCAAACATTCGACATGTTTGCATTGCACCCATCATCACTCACACATACATAGGTTGTGTGATCAGGGATAGAAAAATATGTACTGCTGCCGTTTTCTGTTACAAACCAGTTGCAATCGCCGGAAATAGTGGTCCATTCATCTGGAATTACACCAGCCTCAAAGTCCTCAAGAAAAAACACAGTTGATTTATTAATTGCAGGTAATGGTATTGAATTTGAATGACTGCTTGAATAGCGCATTTTTCCTTCATATTTACCGGTTTCGTTATTTGTTTGTGCATAAACCGAAGAAATGTACACTAAAAACAATGCGAAAAACAGAATGTATTTTTTCATGGTACAGAGTTTATTGTTATTGCGATTATACTACAAATATAAAAAAAAAGGGTGGTAAGCACCACCCTTTAAATAATTAGATTAAGATTATTTAATAATATTCAGAGTTTTTACTGTAGTATTATTGTCTTTTACAATTCTTACAACATAATTACCGTTGCTCAGATTTGTTGCATCGAAAGTTGTGAGTGAGCTGTTAGCATCAAAACTGGCAATAACCTGACCCATAACATTGATTACCTCGATGGAAGCACCTTCGGCATTGGTAATGGTAACCAAACCGTTCGAAGGATTAGGGTATAAGATTATGTTGTCAGAAATGATATTTTCAACGCTTACGCTACAATCGCTTGTGAAGGATCCGAACATAGTACCTGTTTCCATTCCGTCGAAATATCCGACAGCATAAGTGGCAATAGTGGTACCTTCAGGATCTGCAACTGTAAGGCCAACTTCAATATCATAATTCCCGGAAACAAAATACAATGAAATATTCATTCCTGTACATAAAGAAACATTAACAGTATTAGTTTCGCCATCTGGAAGTGTAATTTCTGTAACAGGAAGGTCTCCTTCAAAAATTATAACCGAAGCATTATTCCATCCATCACCATAATCATCAATTAAGGTAAAAACATAATCGCACATATCCGAATTCTCGCAGTTGGGAACAACGAATGAAAATGGACCAGCCCAGAAGCTTTGACTGCCACCGCAATCAGCTTGTACATATACGTCGTACACACCAGCAGCGAGTTCTGTTAATTCTGCTTGAGGATTAGTAGTCGCTGTTGCAGTTGTTCCTTCTCCAAAAGTAAAACCTGCTTCACCATATTGTAAATTCCATGCTGTGGCAGAGCCAGTTTCAGTCCATGAAATAGTTGCTGTTCCGGGAGAAGTTATGGCAGCGATATCAACGGGAGCGGGGCAGGTAATTTCGACTAGAGAGCCGGGAAGCATTACATCATCAACAGCCCAACCATAAGCCCAAACGCCGTTGTCGTTATAATGAAACGCTATAAAAACATTAGGAGCATTGGCATAAGCTGTTAAGTCAACATTTTCATCCTGCCACGTATTAATGTTATCTGCTGAAAGCGTTGTAACATCAGTCCATGAGGCACCATCTGTCGAAGCCTTTATGGTAAATATGTCATAGTAGCGCACATTGGTAAAAGCAATGTATGGGTTGACAATTCCGGTGAAATCAACCGGAGGAAGTATTAACCATACATCACTCATATCGGCATTGCACTGATCATCGTTAGCATAGGCATAATTACCATGAGCAGGAATTGGGAAATAAGTACTACTTCCGTTTGGTCCGAAAAGCCAGCCACAATCACCGTTTACTAATTGTCCGTTTGTGGGCAATCCGGTTTCAAAATCAAAGAAAACTACATCTCCAATTACTAGAGTGTTGGAGGTTCCGGTTGCTCCTTCGCCTGCAGCGTTGCTGGGGGTAACTTCATAGAAATAATTATTTGCATCAGTAAGTGTCTCGGCGAAAGTTAATTCAGTCTGATCATCCGAAACCAAAATACCGCCAGGATAACGAACTACATCATAGGTTAAGCCGGTTCCAGAAAAGTATCCGCCATGCAAACCTGCAGTAGGTGCATCCCAGGTAAGATTAGCATCCATTCCTGTAGCTTCAAGAACTATG
>Ga0116157_10000255_pt1 | contig 59218 bp, 45 predicted proteins | sample AD_UKC048_MetaG_FD_89882 | JGI IMG/M metagenome (GOLD analysis project Ga0116157, IMG submission 89882) | Active sludge microbial communities of municipal wastewater-treating anaerobic digesters from USA - AD_UKC048_MetaG | ecosystem: Engineered > Bioreactor > Anaerobic > Digestate | place: USA... | reverse complement strand
TCGGCTTCGGCTCCGCCGGGGGCAAAAGCGGTGTCGCCGCTTCGCTCTGCCACCGCAGTCCATAACGGCCCCGCTCCCAGCAGTTTTACCCTGAATAATCCGGCGCGTGGACGGCTCTGGCCGACGCCGCCCCCCGCGCGCCGGGGGCGGCGTCGGCCCGAAAATAGAACCGACATCGCCCCTCACTCCTCGAAGACGACGACGGCCCAGCCCTTGACGCCGGGAAGCGCCACCGTCGCATAACCATCTTTGATCGCGAGCGCAACCTCGGTGCGCGATGGCGCCAGATATGCCTTCTTCACGTTCCTGCCATCGAGCCTGAGCCCGATCGAAACATCGCGCAACTCCACCGGTTCCTCGATCATGTCGATCTGTGCGCCCCGCCTTTCTGGCACGTAACTCGTCACATAGACCATCCGGCGCCCCGGCTGCCCCGTGACGGTAACCCTCGCGAAAGACGGAAGATTGGTGGCACGGATCAGCGGATCGGGATGCACCGCTGCCAAGATATTGCTGACCATCTGGCGCAGCGGCACCGGCGCATAATCGTTGTATGCGGTGAAGATGGGTCGGGCGATATGAACAACGCCCCCGTTCCGGGTCACGATCGGCTGCTCCGTCTCCCGGTCCGGCGGCAGATACACGAAGTGGTGCTCCCCATCCCAGTGCCACGGGAAATACGGCGCCACGGCCCGCGCGAGCGTCCGCGTGCCCTCGCGCGGCACGACTTTCAGGCCAGGGACGTAACAGTTCAGGGGCATGTCGGGCATTCCCGCCGCAATCTCAGGCCCAGGGCGAAAATAGCACGGCAGCGGCGTCGAGAACGAAGTCGGCTTCGCGCCCGTCGGCGACACCGGCTGCTCCTCATCCGGCCCCCGACTCACGCCCCACTCCTGCAACACGAACTCTTTCCGCCCCGGATCCAGCCCGGACCAACCGCTGGCGATGACGCTTCCCCCATCCTTCAGGTGGCGCTCGACCCTGCTTCGCAATCCATCGGTCAACACCGTGGTGTCCGGAAGAATCAGCGTGCGATACCTCCCCCAACGCGTCTTCTCCGTGACGACATCAAATTGCTGCTTGAGTTCCGCCAGTAGCCGGGTCGCGCCAAGCACCTCGTTCCCAAATCTCGGTTTGGTGGCGACCACCGCCATGTCACACTCGGCCGCGGCGCCCTTCAGCCAGGGGTCAAGCGGCCGCAGTCTGCCATACACTCGCCCGATGAGATCAAACACCGCCTCGTTGGGCTCTCCCCTCGGATGCCAGTGGTCTCCGACGCAGCTGCCAAGCCCATTGGCCAGCGCGCTGATGCAGTCGTATTCCAGGCTCGCCTCCGTCCGGATTCCCCCAAAATCACCCCAGCTCCGATGGAACCGGCCCGTCATGTTGAGCACCGGCTTGCCGAGATTCCGCAGGTACCGCCCGTACACCGGTAACAGCTCGTAACCCCAGCCCCCCGTCGGCAGACACTCGAATTCAAGATATGTTCCGATGTCCTGCTGGTCCTCGAAACCCACCCCGTTGAAATACAGCAGCAACCCCGGTTTGATCGCGAGCGCCGCCTCGCGGATGCGTCTCGCGAGCCTCAGCTGCGAGGCGCGCGCAAACGCATCCCGCTGCACCGCATTCTTCCAGTCGATTCCCTGCCGCTTCATCTCCCGGACACACTCGACGCCAACGCATGCGTTCGGACTCATGCAGTCCAGAAAGAGGCCCGATACCGGATACCGCGACACCACCTCCCGTATCATCTCGATCAGGTGCTCCGCATAGGCCGTGTTGTAGCACATCCGTCTCATGAAGTGGTTCATCCGGTCGGGGAGATACGTGTAGCCCTCCGGCGTCAGCGCAAGCCAGTCCCGGTGCAGGAGCCCCTCCTCATGGCTCAGGCCCACGTTGAAATATGCCGTGATCGCAATCCCCCTCCGCTGGCACGCTTCCGCCAACCGCCCGAACAAATCGTACTTCAGGGACGGATGGCGGATCCCGACCTTCGTGTCGTAGTAGGCCATCCCGAGATTGCACCGCGCGTGAAACACGGTGTAGTCCACCCCGCACTTCTCGAGCCGATTCGCAAAATCGTCCGCGTCAAAATTCAACCCCACGTCCGGCTGCGCCGGCATCGTGTGAAAATCATAGAAGATCGCCCATCGCGGCTCGTGCATCAGTTTCGGCGGCGCCCCGGTTCCCTCACACCACGCCGCCTGCGCGACAAGCCAAAAGAAGATGCCATGTATCGGTTTCATAGGACCTCATTGAAAGACCGGCATCTGCCCTGACGGCCAGCGCGATTCCACATCACCGAAGCGACCAGATCGCATCGTTAGAATCTTCAATGCCATTGTCCTAATCTTACAGATCCTGGGCGGGCGCTCCAGACGAATAGATGGGATAGGGCGCGAGACCATGCCCGTCCGCAGCCGAGCGGCCACGCTAATCTGCCGGGGCACGAACCTCTCGCCCCGGAGAGTCGCGCACACCGGGCTCTCGCCGGCGCATCAGGACGCCGCGTCGCCGCCCACCGTCCGAATGTAAATCTCCTTCAGCTGCTTGGCGTCGACAGCAGACGGCGCGTCGCACATCAGATCCTGGCCCCTGTTGTTCTTCGGGAACGCCATCACGTCGCGGATGCTCTCCGCCCCGCAGATAAGCATGACGGCCCGATCCAGTCCCAGCGCGATCCCCCCGTGGGGCGGGGCCCCGAACCCCAGAGCCTTGATGATGTGCCCGAACATCGCCTCCTGCTGCTCCGGGCCCACCCCCAGGATGCCAAACATCTTCGCCTGGAGATCCGGCTCGTGAATGCGCAGGCTCCCGCCCCCGATCTCCACACCATTCAGCACCACATCATACGCCTCGGCGCGCACCGCGCCGTATTCGCCCTTGTCCAACATCGGCACGTCCTCCGCCTTCGGCCGCGTGAACGGATGATGAACCGCATTCCACTTGTTCTCCTCGACGCTGAAATCCAACAGCGGAAAATCCAGCACCCACAAGAAATTCAGGGCCCTGCTGCCCTCGGTCAACTTCTGCATCGCGGCGATCTCGAGCCGGATCCGCCCCAATACCTCGCAAACCGCCGACCATTTGTCCGCCCCGAAAAGCACGAGGTCGCCCTCCTCGATGCCCAGTCGTTCCGAGAGACCCTTTTTCTCAGCCTCCGAGAAAAACTTCACGATGGGCGACTTCCACTCACCCCCCTCCACCTTGATGAAAGCCAGGCCCTTCGCGCCATGCCGCTTGGCCAATTCCGTCAGGCGCTCGATCTGCCCCGTGGTCACACAGGCAAATCCCTTTGCGTTGATCGCCTTGACCACGCCTCCCTTGTCGAGCGTCTCCCGAAACACCTTGAAGCCGCTCGCGCGAAAGATGTCCCCCGCGTCCGTCAGCTCCATCCCGAAACGCGTGTCCGGCTTGTCCGACCCGAACCGGTCCATCGCCTCGCGATAGCTCATCCGCGGAAATGGCGTCGGCACCTCGACCCCCAGCCCGGCCTTGAACATCGCCCTTAGCACCCCCTCGGTCCAGCCGATGATATCGTCCCTCTCCAAGAACGACACCTCCACGTCCACCTGCGTGAACTCCGGCTGCCGATCCGCGCGAAGATCCTCATCTCGGAAACATTTCGCGATCTGGAAATACCGCTCCAGGCCCGCCACCATCAGCAACTGTTTGAATTGCTGCGGCGCCTGGGGCAGCGCGTAGAATCGCCCGGGATTCAGCCGGCTCGGCACAAGAAAATCCCGTGCCCCCTCAGGGGTGCTTTTTGCGAGGATCGGGGTCTCGACCTCAAGGAAGCCCTCCGAGTCGAAGTAATCCCGCACCGCCTTCACCACGCGATGCCTCACGGCAAGATTGCGGAACATCTCGGCGCGCCGCAGATCCAGATAGCGGTATTCCAAACGCAAATCCTCGTTGCTGATCGCCTCGTCCAGCGGGAACGGCGGCACCTCGGACCGGTTCAATATGGCAAGCGCCTTGACCGCCACCTCGATCTCGCCCGTCGGCAGTTTCGCGTTGACCGTCTCGGGCGATCGGCGGACCACCTCGCCCTCCACCCGGATCACGAACTCCGCCCGCAGCCCGCGCGCCGCCTCCGCCGCAGCCGTCGCCAATTGCGGGTTGAAGACCACCTGCGTCACTCCCTCTCGATCCCGAAGATCCACGAAAAGCACCCCGCCGTGGTCGCGGCGCGAATGCACCCACCCGCAAAGGGTCACGGTCTGGCCAACGTTTTCCGCGCGCAATGCCGCGCAATGATGTGTCCGGAGCATCAAGCCCGTTTAGCGGCATCCCCGCCCCACGTCAAAGGGATAGGGACTGCCCCGCCCATCCAGTGACCCGAGATCGCCGGCCGAGGATCTGGGTGAACCCCCAACGCAGGACAGGCCCGGCGCGGCCACCGCCAGCCTGACTCGAAAACTCAGACACCGAATCGTAGGAGCCTGCTTGCAGGCGACTCCATGCGCGAATCGCGCGCAAGCGCGCTCCTACGTCTCATTTCACCCCCGGTGGTGCCCCGAAGGCCCGCCGTCGGGCCGCCGCACTGGGCATGACGTCTGATCCAGATTCTTCATAGCTGCCAGGCTGTGAAATTCCGGGCTAGCGTTTCGCCCCGGCCACATCCTTCAGCGCCATCGAATAGAGGAGAGTCTTGATTTCAAAGGGCTTCAGCCCCGGCCACTTCGAGAGGATGAGCGCGCAAATCGCGCTGATATGCGGCGTCGCGAAGCTGCTGCCTATCTCGTAGATGTATCCACCGCCGGGCTGCGGCACCTTCACGTAGCTGCCATTCGCCGTGAACTCCGTGAACGTCTTCGGCCGAAGCTGGTACGCGAACTGCATCGCGTCTTTGAAGGATGACCAGTAGACCTTGATGAGATTCGATAGCACCGACGGGTAGCTGGGCATCCCCTCGTTCTCGCCCGCCGCCACAAGAATGCGGTCGCGGTAGTACGCCTTCTCAACGAGCCGATGAAATGTCTCAAAATACTGGCCGCCCTCGCTGACCAACAGGCCATTGCTCACATTGATCACGTGGCAGTTCTCGATGGCCCAATCAACGCCCATGATCATGTGCTTCGGTTTTCCACCGGCGAACTTGTACCCGTCGGCGCCCACGCCGACGCAGGAGAGCACGCGCACGCTGTAGATCTCGGCCTCCGGCGCCAGCCGTGCAATCACACCCGCACAGCCTGTGCCGTGGCCCGCCGCATCTTGACCATCGTAGGGTTTAAACACGATCTGGCCCCCCGCCTCATCGACCTGCACACCCCCCTTCACGTGATCCGAAAGATCGGCATGCTTGTTGTCGACCCCACTGTCCACGACGGCAACCTTCACGCCTCGCCCAGTCGCCCCGCGCAGGAATTCCGCGGGATCAAGTTGACCGAAAGGTGATGGGAGCTGCTCGCTCATTGTCGCGATGGGAGGCATCCGAGATCAGAATCTGATCTCTGGAACGGCCTCCCGCTGGCTCTGGAGCATCGCAAGCAGGCCGGCCAAAATCCGCTCGCAGAACTCCGCTGCGGGCTGCCCGAACTCACACACCCGCCGAATCTGTTCGGCCAGCGCTGTCGCCCGCCCGCCGCTGCCCACCAGATCGATCTGCTTGACCGTCTCGGCCATGCCGCTGAATACGTCCTTGGGCGCCTCGCCCACGCCACCGGTCTCGACCGATGCCGTCTCCGCGGCCAGTTTCAGCGCGCGAAGCAAGAGATTGTCCGCCATCTGCGCCGCGTTGACGAGGTCCACGGTAGAGGAACAGAGCGCCCCCAGGCGCGACAATAGCTCAACATCCTCTGGCTCGAACCGCTCCTTGTCGAAGAGCTCCAGCACGCCGATGCAGACACCCTGCGCCACAAGGGGGATGCCAAGGCCCGACCGCCTCCCCTCCTCCAGCGATCCCCCCACCTCGTCGCCCGGCCAGCCGCCCGACTCCGCCCGGCTCTGCGCGGTCAGCCGCGCCGACTGCGCAACCCGCCCCGCCAGCCCCCGCCCCAGCGGCACGGGCGTGGGATTCGGCTCCGCCCCGACCGCCGCCCTCGCCACGAGAGAACTGCCGTCCGGCTCCATCAGGAATATCGCCACGACGGGCGCTCCCGAGATTAGCGCCGACAGCTCCGCGAAATAATGCAAAGACATCGTCAGCTCCGGCGCGCGCGAGAGGCGCGTCACGGACTGGACCGTGGACATGATCTCCTGCACCGTCTTGTGAAAATGCGCCAGCCTCCCCTGTAGCACATCGGTCTCGTGGCGCAGGCGGACGATCTGTGCCTGGTTGTCGATCGACCGAAGCAGCGTCTGCGGACTGAACTCGGCCTTGAATAGAAAATCATGGGCGCCGAGCTTGAGAAAGTTTATCGGCGCATCCTGCCCGGGAAAACCGGTTATCACGATGCAGCGGATCTCGGGCAGGATCTTCTTGATCTCTGCGTACATTTCGTCGCCGTTCTTGCCGGGCATGCGCACGTCCGTGACCAGGACATCGAAATGCTCTTTGCGGCACAGCTCGATCGCCTCGGCGCTGCTGTCGACCGCGCGAACCGAATAGTCGGTCAGCTGCCTTAGGATGCCCTCGTACTCGACCAGGTTCTCGCGCTGGTCGTCAACCAACAGGACATTCAGATCACTTTGCATAAGCTCCTCTCTTTCAAACGGCCCCCGCCCCCTTTGCGCCCGCGGCACCAGCCCCGGACGCAGTCGTCGCCTCAGCCACCGGCAATCGGATTGTGATCGTGGTCCCGCGCCCCGGTTCGCTGTCGACACCCAGCTCCGCCCCGTGGGCCTGGAGGATGCCCTGGCTGATCCCCATCCCCAACCCCGTCCCCTTGCCCGGCTCTTTCGTCGTGAAAAACGGGACGAAGAGGTTGCTCTTCACGTCCTCGCTCATCCCGCAGCCATCGTCGGTAATGCCCACCTCGATGAACCGGTCCCGGACCGCCGTCCGGACGGAGATGTTCCCCCCCGCCCGTGTCCCGCCCTTGCACGCGTCAACGATCGCATCACGACCGTTCAGCAAGAAGTTGATCATTGCCTGCTGCAGCTCCCTTGGGTTGCCCTTGATCCGGGGAATCTCCCCAAGGTCGGTAGCAACATTGACGTGCGCGGTCGCGAGCGCGTCGTGGGCCATGGACAGGGCGTCGCGCAGGGTCTCATTCAGGTCGAACTGAAAATGCGAGCCGATGTCCGCCGGCTTCGCGAAGGCGCTCAGCTTGTTCGAAAGCTCCGCGCATCGGCCGACGCTCTGCACGATCAGGTTCAATCCCTCCCGCAGGCCCGGGTCGCGCCCCATCTCGTGCGCGAGCAACATCCGTTCGGCACGGAGCTTGATCGGGTTCATCGCGTTCTTGATCTCGTGGGCAACGCCCGCGGCCACCACGCCCAGCAGCGACTGCCGCTGCGACGCGAACAATTGCTTCTCCTTCAGGGCGAGCGCAACGTAGGTCTCCTCCTTCTCCTTCAGCGTCCTCTGGATCGTGGAGACCATGTGGGCGTACGACTCGCAGAGGCGCCTCGATTCGCGGCTGTAGTGCCGCATGTCGCACAACGCCTGAAATCGCCTCGCGTGCTCGGGATCCGCGGGGTCGCCACAGACAAAATCCCGCGACGCCTCGGCGATCGCCTCCAATGGCAGCGCTATGTGGTGCCGGAGTCTCATGGCAGTGAGAACGCTCACCAGGACCATCGCGGCCATCAGCGCGACCGTCATCCGGTTCATGTACGCGCGCACGCGGAACAGCGTGTCCCTGACCGGCCCCAGCACCGACGCCTCACCCCTCAACCCGAACGCGATCATTCCCTGCAATGCGCCATGGTTGAAAACGGGCGTGAACACATCGTAGGCCTGCGCCGAACCCGAATCCGTTCTCCGGGGCCCTTGCGTCCCCACCCTCGGCCGGACATGTGCGCTCATTCGCACCAGAGAGGAATCACCCTCTGACCCGGATGTGAACTGGAAAGAGGGCGACGTCTGCTGCTCGCTCAAGAACGGCATGCCATTCTTGTTGTAAACGGTGATGCCCAGCAGGTTGTCGGTACCCTGCCTCACGTCGGCCAAGTACAGTACCAGATCGCGCATGTTGTACGAATATCGGACGAGCGGCGCATCGTCGCTCAGGACCCGGCCGGCTGGCCAGCCCTCGATATTAACCCCCCCGGGCAGCAACTGTCCCCCGAGACAGCTCTCGGCCGCCCTGTCCGCCGCCGCCAGATCGGTCGGCGCGTTCTCGAATCCCACCACCAAGAAACCGATCGGGAACATCCGCCCGAAGCTTTCCCGATACAGCATCAGGCGGCGTTCGCTAAACTGCCCACGCGGCCCCGCCACCGGCTGGAGTGACGCGTAAGCGGCGTGATTCAAGATCCGCGGCGGATAGACGCTCCTATCCCACTCCAGCCTGAAGGGCGCCGGCAGATCCGCGAACGTGAGCCCGTCGCGGTAGACCGTCGCGATCTCCGCATTTACGGTATTAAACAGCCGCGAGTAGGCGATCTCCTTGTGTTCCCGCACACCGAGCCAGAGGCTCACCGCCTGCTCGGCAGAACAATCAAACAGCGCCATCAACCGGTCCGTATTCACCGCCGATATCAGGCCACCAACGGATCGTATGGCCTTCAATTCCCTCTCGACCCAATCTTTCTCAAGATCGTTGAGCATCGGGCGAAAGAACTGGAAACCCACGAAGATCATCCCCGATGCCGCCACGCCAAATGCGATGCTCAAGACAACCAGATGTTGCGACAGGCGCCTCCTGAGCGTGATCCCTGGGCCTTCGCGCCACACGCCGCCCTGCCCGCGCGACTTCATCGCCCCTCCCCTGTGCCCGCGCCCTCGCCCTTGGCCCCGGCACCCGGCGACGAATCGTCCGCGATCCCTGGCCGCGCGGCTATGAACCGCTGCCCCGCCTCCAGAATACGCTGGAACCTGTCAAGCGCCCCCTCGAGAAATTTGTCCTCGGCATCCTGATTCGCCACCCCCTCGTGGGCATGGGCTCCGGACGGATCGAGCATCCTGCATAAGAAGACATCCAGCGCCATGCACTGGCCTATCGTGAGGGGATTCTGGCGCATCGCCACCCGCGTGGGATCATCCATCGCGGAACCAATCTCGCTCAACAAAGCCAAGGTCTCCCGGCCCAAGGCCTGGCTTTGGGCGTCGATTGGGCGAATGCCCGCCTTGACCTCCCCGCAGTAGCTCTCGTAGTCGCACCAATCGTGCCTCGAGCCAAAGACCGCCGCCAGATCCTCTTGGGTCAGCGACTTGAGCAACCCCGCCCGCACGGGAATCTCGAACTGATCGTAGACCAAAGTGCGCTGCCCCTTCTCCGAGAGCAAGTAGCGCACCAGCTCGCGGATCACATCCCTCGCCGCGCCCGCCTCAGGATCATCCGATTCGACCTGGCGGCTGCACACGAGGCACTTTCCCCCGGCCAACGACACGCCGGGACGCCCAGCCTCCGACGAGGCCGTCAGTGGCAGGATGCCCACGTCGCTCAACGGGGCGGGTGGACCCCACGGGGTGACCAGGATGCGTTGGGCCCAGGTCGAGAGCAACCAGCACGTCGGCTGTGCCGCACCGCCCATCTCCGCCGCCGCCGGATCGAATGGGCGGGGCTGTGCCGTGAACGTGTTTACCTGGCGCTTCAGATCCACGAGAAACGGAACCCGCTGCGCCGCCACGGCCCGCGCGTTGATGTGCACCGATCGCCGGAGCGCACCGAGCACGGTGCGCGCCGCCGGCGTGTTGACGTTAAAGCTGTCGGCGGTCTTGCGCGGCCAATCCGGCTCAATGCTCCACACCAGCGCAAGGAACAGGCGGTGAATATCCTGCGCGTCGCTGACAATGAACGGCGGCACCTTGGCCGGAAATTCACCCGTCATCCCAGCCAGCCATGCCCGCCGGGCCTCGGCGGCATCCTTGAAGTAGCCCTTACGGTAGAACAAGAAATCGGCCGCCCGCGTGATGGGAATCCCGTAGATCGCCCGCTCTCGTTGGCCGGGGACGGACGCCCGAACAGGCTCTACGCCCGCCTCCTTCAACATCGGCCCATAGACCGATTCGTCGAACGTCGCCAACCACCCGTTCCGCGCGAACTCCTCCACCCAGGCGCTGTTTGCGACGATCACATCCACGGCCTGCAGCATCTCCGATGCCTGAACACCGAACGAAAGATCCGTCATCGGGTAGGAAGACGACAGCATCAGCACCGTCTGCTGGTAAAGGTCCGTCGCGAGAGGATCGAAATCCGGCAGGCGCTTCAGCGCATATTTCTTTGGCCCGTCCTTCGGGTTGGCGGCAGCCTCGAAGCGCCCGGTCAGATCCTGGAACCAAAACCCGTAGCCGCGGTACAGGGCGTGCTTGGGACCAGACGGCTCCTTCGCCCCGGCCGGAGACTTTGGGTCCGCGCAAGCCGCCAGCGCCAATCCGACGGCAAGGGCCGACCCCCACCACCGTCTCAACTGTCCGTCACGGGAATTCACGCCTAAGGGTACCGATGTGTCCTGCGCTAGTAAACGCTCAGGATCTGCTTCTCGTAAAGCTCCCGATAGTAGCCCGGCTGTCCCTTCAGCTCCTGGTGGGTCCCCCTCTGCACTAGCCTGCCGCGCCGGTCACCGCCGTAGCCCAGCACAAAGATCTGGTCGACGTCGGCCACCCCCTGGAGCGCGTGCGAGATAATGATGCATGTCCGCCCCTGCACCAGTTTCTTCAGGCTGACCAGCAGGTCGCTCGCCACGTCCGCGCTCAGCGAGGCCAGCGGCTCGTCGAGCAGGATTATCGAAGGTTGGCGCAGGTAGCAGCGGGCGATCGCAATGCTGATCTGTTCGCCGCCGCTGAAGGCGTTCACGTTGGTGTCGTACCCCGATGATTCCCCGTCGCCCTTCCGCTCGATGACGTCGTGGATCTGTGCGTCCTGGCACGCGCGGATGATCTCCTCGTCCGTCGCGCCGGGCCTCGCCAGCAAGAGGTTCTCCCGCACGCTCGCCTGGTTGAAGAATGGTTTCTGCGTCACCATGCCAAACTGCGCCCGCACGCTCGCGAGCGTATACTCCCGGATGTCCACGCCATCGATCTCGATAGTCCCGCCCCCCTCCCCGACCTCCAGAAACCTGCACAGCAAATTGAAGATGGTGCTCTTGCCGCAGCCCCGGCGACCGACGAGGGCGATGCGCTGCCCGGCCCTGATCTCGAAACTCAGGTCGCGCAGCACCGGCGGCGCCTCGGGCGAAAACGCAAAGGTCACGTTCCGGAAGGCGATCTTGTCCCTCAGCGGCGGCATCGGGCGCGCCCCGGGCCTATCCACGACGCGCGGGCGCGTCTCGAGAATATCGAAACCCTCACCGATCTGCGGCCGCAGTTCCGTGTACCTCGCGGCGGCACTGCACAGGGAAACGAGGAGTCCGAAGACGCTCGGGACCAAGGTGTAGAAGATGAAGAGCTCGGGCCAGCCCCCGGCGAGCCTCTTGGTGATCACCAGCCAGCTCCCCGCGCCAAGGATCACCAGCATGGTGAGGGAACCGAGGAGCGATGTGGTCTGCTGGTTGATGCCCTCCCAGCGCTCCACGCGCAGATTTGCCCCGATCAGCCGATCGGTCAGATCGCGCATCGCCCGGATGATCCAGCCCTGGGCGTTGTTGAGCTGGATCTCCTTCACCCCAATGATGCCCTCGAACATCTTGCCCCCATACAGGTTGTCCAGATCGTTCCGCTCGGTGGACACCCGCTCCAGCGTCGGATAGATGAACCACACGATGATGAAAGGGATGGCGCTGACCGCCACCAGAAGCATCAGCGTGAGCGGCCAATTCAGCACGAAAAGGTACGCCACATAGGCGATCAGGAAGATCGCGTCCGCCGCGGCGAGCACGACGGTGTCACACAGCAGGAACTGCACCGCCGTGGCTGCCTTGCTCAGCTGCCTCATCAGCTCGCCGGGGTTCCGGCCCATGAAAAAGTCCACGGACTGGGCCTGGAGGAACTCGAAGATCCGCAGTTGGAACAGGCGGCTGAGCCGCTCTCGCAGCGCCTCCGCCCAATAGCCCTGAAAATAATCCAGCGGCACCCGCAATAACGTCAGGGCGACAAACACGCAGAATGCCGTCAGCCAGGGGCTGGATTGCATCAGCGCCTGCGTCAAGACGCCGGACTGGCGCGCCATCAGGATCAGCGCAATGCCCCCGATCAGCCGGGCGATGAGCAATTGCCACATCGTCCGCCGAACCACCCGCCTCGCGTCCTCAGAGAGCAGCCTCCACGAGGCGCTCAGGAAATAGCCGAGCGAACGGGGACTCCCCTCTTTCAACGTGCCCACATCCGAGGGCCCAGCAGCCATGTCAATCGAAGCCATGAAAAATCACCTCCGCGAAACAGTCCGCCACCACCGCAGACGATGGTTGCGAAACACCTCTCCCCAACGCACCGCCACGCTTCACGCAAAGACCCGCCCCGTCCCCTCATGTCGAGGGGACGCGGGGCGGATCGGCCCAAAATCCCCGGCCTCAGAAGCCGAAGAAATTCATGTAGTTCCGGTAGTTGTTATAGTTCGGATACCCGCCAATGAACAACCCACCAAAGCCCCCATGATGGCCGTGGTGGCCGTGGTGGCCGTGGTGACCGTGGTGACCGTGATGGCCATACGCCTGCACCTGGCCCGCACCCTGCTCGCCCGGCTGCCCGCCCGTGGGCGCCGAGATGCCCGCAGCGCGGAGGGTTTCTGCAACCTTCTCCGCCGGGATCAGGTACTTGGGCGCTTCATCATCCGGCACATTGAACAGCCGGCCGTCTACACTTCGCATGATTGCCATATCGCCTGTCTCCTTTTCGTTCCGATGTCGCTTCTTCTTAGAAACCGAAGAAGTTCATGTAGTTTCGGTAGTTGCTGTAGTTCGGGTAGCCCCCGCCCCACCAACCGCCACCGAAACCGCCGTGGTGGCCGTGGTGACCGTGGTGGCCGTGGTGACCGTGGTGACCGTAGGCCGCCACCATCTCGGGCGGCGCGCCCTCGGGTGCCGAAACGGTACCGCCCATGACATAGATCACGACCGGCGGCGTGCCGCACGGCATCGGCGGAGCCATCCCCTGCGGTTGCGAGGCACCGATAGACGCCAGCGTCTCTTCCACCTTGTCGGCCGGCACGAGGAAGCGATCCGCCTCATCGTCCGGGATCTGGTAGAACCTCCCATCATTGCTTTGCAGTATTGCCATATGTGGTTTTCTTTCTGTTTCTGTTTTTTGGGTCCGTGGCCCTGTTGCCACACCGGGCTTCTTCGCCCGGCCCAAAAGTCCTTTGCTCTTGCCTGACTGTTTCATGTCCCTCCATTCCTCTTCGCTGCCCCCACGGCGCACCCGGCGCCATCCGCGCAGGGATGGGTCCCGGTGTGCAACCTCAGGAAAGGCGGCGTCGGCTTTCTGATCGCGACCTCCTGCTTCATCTTCTGCGCGTGGATGTCGATCCTGCGGAATAGCCTCGCGACGAGATCCCGGTGCCCGCAGAAATACTGATACAGCCGCCGGGTCGCGCGGCATTCCATCTCCCGCGTCGGGATGGATTCCTTGTCGAACGCGGTGCAGCCAAACACGCAAATCAGCTTGGCCGGGCAACCGAAACACCGCGCGTACCACGCATCCTTCTCATGAAATCCCCGCAGCGTCTTGCGGTAATCGCGCAGCGTCCCGGGGTCGTTCACGTTACCCAACCTGCCGAGCCCGGCATCGCTGGAGCGCCCGCACGGCCACAGGTCGCCGTTGGGGTCCATCCCGATGATCGAAACACCCGCGCCACAGTTGTAGTCCTGGCACGTGCGCTCGGACATGTCCCGCCGACCCGTCTCAAACCGATAGATCTGCTTCATCGCCTCGGGGCCCAGGAGCATGATGTTGCCCCCCCGGTCGGCGCGTTCCAGGATCGCGCGCCTAGCCTCGAACAGCTCGTCGCCGGTGAGGTCGTCCACGCTGATGCCGCGCCCGGTCGGGCAGGTCGCGTTGAACATCACCGCGAATCCTTTGCGGTCGAAATAGTCCACGACCTCGTCGATGTGGCACACGGTATTCTTGTTGATCAGCGCGATGACACCCGCCGGCGCCCCCTCCCGAAACAAGAGATCGATAGTCTCCTCGACGCGCTGCCCCGCCTGCCTGTACACGTCGCTCAACCGAGGCGGCCCGTCGAGGCTCGTGCCAACCTGGATGCGATACCGCTTGATCAACCGCAAGAACTCGGGGGTGAGGCGAGTCAGGTTGCTCTGCATGCCAATGGTTAGACGCTCCACGCGCGGGTTCGATTCGGCGACTTGAATGCAGTGCTCGATGGCCTCCTCGTACCACGCCACCGGCAAGAGCATCGGTTCCCCCCCATGGAAGATCCAATGGAGATCCTTCGACGCCGTCCCGCTAATCAGGAGGGATGCGGCATGCCGATGCGTGGCCATCGCCATCACGGCACCGGGTTGCGAGATCGGCACCGCGTCAGTGCAGCAGTACGCGCACCGTAAGTTGCAGCTGCTGGTGACCTTGGCGATGACCATCCTGATGTTCTCAAAATAGCCGTTCTCACCACGGCCCAGCGCCGCAGTCATTTTTGAGGTGGCTAATCCGGTAACAGCACTACTAACCGTTCCCCCCGGCCCTCCCAACTCCGAACTGTGGCTCACGCGCGACGTAAATTATGTTCGTCCGCGCACCGCCTAAAGTCAAGGGAAATGCGAGTGACTTGCGGATCAGTCGTATTACTTCAATCCCAAGCCTGCCCGCCAAGAATCAGTTGGCGGGGTTCAACTGCGCAAGCGTGTCTTCCAAGCGGTCGACGGCCACCCGCTCCTGCCGTCGATCGGCCATCCACTTCACATCCACCATCCCAGAGGCCAAATCGTCACCCACGATCACCACGCAGCCGGCACCGGCGTTCTCCGCCGCCTCGAGCTGTTTGCCAAGACCCTGCGACCGGAGCGGATACTCGGTGCAGAACCCCGCCTCCCGCAGCCGCCGGACGATCCCCAGCGCCGCCTCCCGGAATCCCTCTCCTGGCCACGCCACGAATACGCGCCCCGAGGCCCCACCGGCCCCCGCCAGCCCCTTCTCCTCCAGCAACTGCCCCAAAACCACGTCCCCCATCCCAAAGCCCACCGCCGGCAACGCCACGCCGGCCAGATTTTTCAGCAGATCATCGTATCGACCACCCCCGGCGACCGCCCGGCCATCGTATTTCCTGTCCGCGCCCAACGCAAAAGCCTCGAATACCACCCCGGTGTAGTACGCCAGGCCACGCACGATCCCGAGATCCACCGCCACGCAATCCCCGGCACCCAAGCCCTGCAGCGACCTGACCACTTCCTGCAACCATTCCCCGGCCTCTCCCAGGCCTCCCACCGCCGCCGCCGCCGCACCAAGGTCCGCGGCCCCGCACACCGCCCGCACCTTCGCGATCTCCCCAGCGCCCAACCCCAGCGCACCGAGCTTCGCGTCCGACTGCGCCGCCTCAACCCGCTCCAGCTTGTCCACGACATCAAAGACCCCGCCGTGTGCCCCGACCGGCACCCCGATCGCTTCCAGCGCCGCATGCCACACCGCGCGGCTGCTCAGGCGCACCCGGAAATCGCCCGCACCCAGGCCCAGATCGCGCAGCGCGTCCACCAGCAGCGCGATCATCTCCGCATCCTCCGCCGGAGTCCCGAAACCCACCAGATCCGCATTGAATTGAAAATGCTCCCGGAGCCTCCCCTTCTGTGGCCGCTCGTACCGCATCAGCTGGGGAATCGCGAACCACTTGATCGGCTTGCGAAAGTCACGATGCCTCGCCCCCACCATGCGCGCGAAAGTCGGTGTCATCTCCGCCCGAAACGCCACCTCCCGCTCGCCCTTGTCGACAAAGTTATAAAGTTGTTTGACGATTTCGGGACCGGACTTGCGCGTGAACAGCTCAAGGCTCTCCAGCGGGGGACCGTCGTATTCGACAAAGCCGTGCCGCGACGCGGTCCGCCGCCACGACTGAAAAACCCGATTGCGCCGCGCACACGCCTCTGGGAAGAAATCCCGGAAGCCCGTGAGCGCCTGCATTAGCGATCTCCGGGCGCGGGCCTCTTCAGGCGTCCTGCGCAGCCGATGGTGTCGCGGGGTGGTCCGTCAGCCGACCCGAAAGACGCATCACGCGCGCCTTCATCTCCTTACCCGCCTTGAACTTAACCACCGCGCGCGGCGGGATCGGCACGTCCGTCTCCGGCCTGTTCGGATTCCGCCCCACGCGCGCCTTGCGCAGCTTCACCTCGAAAACCCCGAAGTTGCGCAGTTCCACATCACGCTCGCTGGCAAGCGCTTCAATGATGTAATCCAGCGTCTTCTGGATAATCTGGTGCACTTCCTGCTGGACCTTGCCAGTCTCTTGGGCGATGCGCACCACAAGATCGCGCTTTGTGAGATTTGGCATACGTATTGGAAATTTGCAAAGATCCCTAATCTTTTGCAAGCCAAATTCTTGCGGACTTTCGCGGCTGCGTAACCCCTCAATTTCGCCCTCAAGAGGTCTTTACACGCCTCGCGCAACTGTCACGATGAGACGGGAAAGATCAGCAAATGAAATCCGCTCTGGCCATGGCGCTCATCGCCGCCGTCGCGCTGCCATCCTGGTCTTCGGGGGCCCCAAGAGCAATCGTATTCCTCCCGGGAAAAGGGAGCCACGGCTATGGCTCTCATGCTTTTGTCGCCGGCAGTCACCTCTTGGCGGACGCGCTGAATAGCAAACTGGCGGGCGTGCGCGCGGTCGTCCGCGAGGATGGCTGGCCCACCGAACCCACCGCCCTCGAGGGCGCGTCGGCGATCGTCATTTTTTGCGACGCGAACGCCGTCATCGGAGACCATTATCCCGAGGCAGATGCCCTCGCCAAGAAAGGCGTCGGTTTCGCATTTCTCCATTACGCGCTCGACGTCGGCAACAAGGAGCGCGGGGCTTTTCTCGTGCGGTGGATCGGCGGCTACTATGAGCAAAACTGGTCCGTGAACCCAACTTGGACCGCCGGGTTCACATCGCTGCCGGTGCACCCGATCACCCGGGGCGTGAGGCCGTTTTCCATCGCGGATGAATGGTACTATCACATGCGATTCACCGATGGCATGGTCGGCGTCATCCCCATCCTCACCGCGGTGCCCCCCGACAAAACGCGCGAGCAGCCCGACGGCCCGCACAGCAACAACCCCACTGTCCGCTCCCGGCGCGGCATGCCCGAGCACGTCGCGTGGGCATTCGAGCGCCCGGGCGGCGGCCGCGGCTTCGGTTTCACCGGCGGCCACTCCCACTGGAACTGGGCCCATGATGATTACCGAACGCTCGTCCTCAACGCCATCGCCTGGGTCGCCGGCCTGGATGTGCCCCCCGACGGCATCGCCTCGCCCACACCTTCCCCCGAATCTCTCATGGCCAACCAGCACGCCGAGCCGCCAGCCGACTGGTCGCGCGAAAAACTCCTCGGCATCATGGAAAAGATCAGGGCAGGCAAGCAAACAGGCAGCCCTTAATCCAACGCCGTTCAAAGGAATCTATGTCAGACCCATTCGAAAACGCCATGCAGGTGGTCGCCGAAAGCGCCGAATTGCTCGGCATCGAACGCACCTACCCAGGGAAGGCCATCCTCGATCGCCTCCGCATCCCGGATAAGATCATTCGCTTCCGGGGCTCGCTCCAGCGGGACGACGGCAGCATCACCGTCTACGAGTGCTACCGCATTCAGCACAGCGACCTCCTCGGCCCCTACAAGGGCGGCATCCGGTTCCACCCCTCTGTCGACATGTCGGAAATCATGGCGCTCGGGCTCTGGATGACGCTCAAGACCTCCCTGGTCGATCTCCCATTCGGCGGGGCCAAGGGCGGCATCGCCGTCGATCCCTCCCAGCTCTCGACAGCCGAGGTCGAGCGCCTCGTTCGCAAGTACACCTATCGCCTCGTGAACGACATCGGGCCCAACATCGACATCCCGGCCCCAGACATGGGCACCGGCGAGCGCGAGATGACCTGGATCTACGACGAATACCGGAAGCACCGGGACCTCGCGCGAGCCGTCGTGACCGGTAAACCCATATTCATCGGCGGCTCCGTCGGGCGCCGCGAGGCGACCGGACGCGGTCTCGTGGCCGTCTTGCAGGAGGCTCTGACGGATCTCGGTTGGCGCGACTGCTCCGTCGCCATTCAGGGATTCGGCAAGGTCGGCGCCCATGCCGCATTGGATCTCCACGCCAAGGGCATCCGAGTCGTCGCCGTCGGCGACGTGCACGGCGCCGTGCACGATCCGCGCGGCCTGGACATCCCCGCCCTCGCCAAACACGCCGCCACAACGGGCACCATCCTCGGCTTCGATGGCGCCAAACCCATTGACGATCTCCTCGGCTGCGAATGCGACGCGCTTCTCCCCTGCGCCCTCGGCAACGTCATCACCGCCGAATCCGCGCCGCGCATCCGCGCCCGCCTCATCGCCGAGGGGGCAAACGGCCCAACCACCCCCGAGGCCGACCGCATCCTCGCCAAACGCGGCATCCACATCCTCCCAGATATTCTCGCCAACGCCGGCGGCGTGATCGTCTCCTATTTTGAATGGGTCCAAAATCGCGAGGGTTTCTACTGGGAGATCGAGGAGGTCAACGAAAAGCTCATCAAGAAAATCACGAAGGCCTACCGCCGCGTGCGCGACTTCGCGCGCGAAAAAGGCGTCTCTTTCCGACACGCCGCCAACAGCCTCGCCCTCGAGAAGATCGTCGCCGCAATGCTCGCCCGCGGCGTCCAATGACCCGCGACCTTCGCGAGGACAATTCGAGCCTCATATCCCACGCGAACGCGTGAAATATGCAGGCTTAAAGGAAAACCGCGCTCCGAAGAACGCGACTTTGAAGGGTCTGGGCCCACCGGTTCGCGAAACACACTCCGCAACCGCGAAAAAACCCAGTCTTTGCCTGACCTTTCCCAATAAATGGTTTTCATGGCGCGGTTTTCCCAGAGCCCGGAATTTCACAGTCGGCCGGCTGTGAAATATCCGGGCTAGATCCCATCCGGCGGCTGCCGGACCACCGGGGAAGAAAATGGGACGTAGGAGCGCGCTTGCGCGCGATTCGAATCGCCTGCAAGCAGGCTCCTACTATTCTGTGTCTGAATTCTCAAGTCAGCAGCCTGGCGGACTTTCCAAAGTCCCACAGGCTGCTAGGGAATCACCTCAAACTGCGCTTCGGTGCTCCGTCCCGACGCCAGCTCGGTGGCCCTCACCGACCACTTTCCGATAGCATCATTCGGTGCGATATCCAGACCCACCCGCATCTCCCCATTCGCGGCCCCATAGTAGCCACTGAACTCGGCCGACCGGCCATCTGGGTCGCGGACCTCAAGCTTTACGGGAACGACAGCCGCGAGACATCCGTTGTTCTGATCCGCGACGCGCACCCGGATCTCCGCCCGGCCGCCGCGACGGCTCTCGGGCACGGGATCGATCGCGACGCCCGCGATGCGCCTCGGGACCAGCAGGTAGGTCCGTCCCTCGCCCGGTCCCAGGGCCGCATCGAACTCCACGCCTTCGGACCCGCCTTTCACCTCGAGTTCCCTGTGGGCCAACAGGTCGTACAGCACCGCCCCCGGTCGCCGCACCGTGATTCGTGCCTTGGAAGGCAGCCCGCGCTCCATCACCTTGCCGTGCTGCCCCACGTAGTCCCCAAACCCTCGCCGGTCGTTGATCGCAAAAACGTAGTCCGCCTCGTCGGTGCGCCGGCACCGGATCACCACATCCGGGTTATCGGACTCCGCAAAACGGCGATAGAAAGGATCGAGTTCCGCCCGCAGGGCCGCCGCGCGCTTCTGCAGCTCCGCCTTATCCTTATCGGGCGCACCCGTGCGCGCGAGGCTCGGCAACACGATGTCGGGGCAAACGGCCGGACAAAGAAACTCGTCGCCCACCACGATCCCACCCTTCCGCTGGAACTCGGCGATCTGCGCAACAACGGACCGCGGAAGGACATCGCACCCGGGCAACATCAGCACCTTGAATCCGCTCAGCCCATCCCGCATGATGGTTTCTTCGTACAGGATCTCGGGCTGCAATTGTGCCCACTGCAGCACGAGATGCGCGTCCGCCACCCAAGTGTGCCCCCATCCAAATGTCCCCCGCCCCGCGAACACGTTCGATGCAAAGCTCTCGAGCAATCCCACGTCGGCCCTGCGGTCCGGCACATCGCGCAAGGTCGGCCCGAGCGGCCCGATCACATCGCGGATGAGGCCCGCCAGGACCTTCGCGGTCTCCGGATTCGTGAACCGATAACCCCTGTGCTCGGCCTCCACCAGCGAACCCCACCCATGGTACATGATGCCCTGGACCGGTCGCGCCACCTTGCACCAGAACGCCTCCCTCAGGTGATCCGGCGCGATCGTTATAAATCGCGCGTCCGGGATCTCCCGCTCCCACGCCACGCGCTTCGATTCGTCTTTCGGCAGCTCGGGCGCGGTCTGGGTCCGGTACCAGATGATCTGCGTCATCTTCATCACGCGCTGGCCGGGCCGTCCCTTGGCCATGGCGAAGAGCTCGTCGCACGCCTGACCCATCTTGATCGGGTCGGGATAGCTGTAGGTCCACTGCGAGATGACATCGACGCCCCCGCCGCTCCCCCACGCCGGAGGCACGCGCACCGCCGGATCGAAGAAAGTCCACAGATCCCGCCGGCCCGTGGACTTTAGCCCCTCGTGCACCATCGTGTGCATCCTGTTCCATCCGTCGCCCTCCCGCCAAAACCAGCGGTAGTACGCGAGGATCGGATCGTCATCCGCAACGGCGCGGTCGCCCGGAAAACCCCGCAGGGTCGCGTATCTCACGCCGCCGCGATCCTTGACCAGATCGGGAACGTCCCGGCCCGTTGCGCGTCGGCACGCCTCGAGGTCGTGCGGGTGAAAACAGAGCCGCGTGCCATCGCGAACCTCGGTGTTGATGAGCGCCGCCTCCAGCGCGGGGTGCCCTCCAAACGTGCGCGCCACCGACTCGCCCACGCGCCGCGCAAACGCCGACACCTCGGAAAAACTCGCGCACAGGCTCGGTTTCTCCCCGATCTTTCCGCCCCGATCCACTCGCCCGAACTTCGGCCCCAGCTCTGCGTTATCCTGCAGCCAGTGCCCCGGCGACAGCGTCGCCACCACGCCAATCCCTTCCGCCAGGTGTTCGTCCAACGTCTTGCCCGCCTCCGTCAGCCGATCACCCGAGAGCGACTCCACCGGCCCATCCGCATCCCAGATGGCCGAAAAATCCGCCAGGTTCATCACCTGATGCGTGAACCCAATCTCTTTGATCCGCGGCAAATCGCCCGTCCCCCACATCACGACGGGCATCCGCCCCGGCGACGGCCGCGGGACGATCACCAGTTCCAGGGGCAACTCCGCCCTGTGCGTCGTTTCGCCCGCCATCCCGGTCACGACAACGCTCCCCCGATACCTCTCGGGCCGCAAAGAGGTGTCCACGTCCACAGCGATCTGACGGACCTCGTCCAAACCCATCTGACCCACGCGGATCTCCTTCCGCAGTCCCACCGATTCAATCCCGAGAACCGCGATGCAGTCGGACAGTGCGCCGCCCGTCTGGTTGCAGACGCGCACCCCAAACGACGCCCCCTGCTCCATTCTCCGGAAAACCCAGCGCCCCGACCCGCGATCAATCTCCAGTCGCCCGGTCCGGAATACTTCCGCGCGGCCCAGGATCCTCACGCCGTCTATCCATCCGGGAAACGCCGAGAAGTTGCTCCCGATGCGGTCGCCGATCACAAGGTCCCGCTGGCCGGGGCTCACTGCCCCGCGACCCGGATGCGACGAGCCACCCGCATCCCGACCATTGACGTAGAACCTACCAACGCCCGCCCCATCATATGCGAACGCCACGTGCGCCCACTCGCCCGATGGCAAGTCAAATGCCCCCGAACCAAAATCCGCCGAGTCCTTCCCAAAACCCAATTGCGCCACGAGGCGCCGCCTGCCGCCCGATGCCGCCACCAGTTTCAAACAGTAATCCCGGTCCCCGTCGGCGCCCTCCTTGCGATAATCAAGATACTTCTTGTCCAGCAGCCACACCGATTTCGTGTCGGCCAACTCGGGCTTCGGTTTGATCCACATCTCAATGGTGAAAGCCCCCGCCGGACTCAACGACGGGTGCCGCTTGGCCATCGCGCCGCACCCGACGAGCCTGTCTGCGCCTGACCCAAAACACTCGAGGGCCCCCCCGCCGGCGACGCCCCCGCCCGTGAATCGCGACGAACCCCGCAAGGCCAGCGCCCGCCCCCTCCCAGATGCGTCCGCGCCCTCGGCCCCGGGCTCGAACCCCCAATAGGCCAAAACCACTGCACCCGTCGCGTCCGCGCCCCCATAGGGCCGCTGCCACGGTTGCGGGACGGCTGCCGGTGCCGCATGAATCAGGCAACCCGGCCCAAGGAATAACCAGGTCGCCAGCGCCACCCTCCTTCCACTCATTCCAGCACCTCCACGCGCACCGGTCTCCAGATGCCCCCCGCCGCCGCCGAATCGAACACGCGCACCACCAGCACGTTCTCGCCGCCCCAACGGATCTCCCGGGTGATGTCCAATTGGAACGCCTTGTTCCAACCCGCCTTCCCCATGTCGTGGCTCCCGATGTATTCCCCGTTCAGCCACACCCAGGCCGCCTCATCGACACCATCAAACGCAAGGTCCACCGCGGTCAGTTTGCCGGGCTTCGACGGCAGCTTGAAAGTCAGCCGGTACCAGGCCACGCCGTCATACGCGTGTCCCTGGCTCTCCCAGGTCTTGCCCACGTCGATCCGCGCCCACCCCGGACCACCGCCAGAAAACCACCCTTTCAAATGCCCCTCATCGCCAGGATCCAATCTGAACTCCCAGCCAGATTCCGGCAACGGTATCGCCTGGGCAATCCGCACATCGTGGTCGTAATCCTTCCTATTCCTCAGAGAGACGTTCTCCCGCTGGAACGGAAATAGGGCCGCCGACGCGGCATCCCGGATCAACGCATCCCCGTCCCCGCGCGCCTTCACCAGCAACGCGGTCACGTTATCCGTGCGCGGTTCCACGCCCGTAAGCCAATCCACGGCCACCCTCCGTACCGCAGGATCCTCGTCCCCAAGTCCTTTCCGCGCCCAGTCCAGCGCCCGCTCGGGCCTCAATCGGCACAGTGCCCGCAGCGCCGTGCGGCGCACCAGCGAATCGGTATTGCCAAGCGCCGTCGCCAGCGCCCCCTCGGCCGATGCCCCAGCCTCCGCCAACAGGCGCGCCGCGGTCCTCCGCACCACCAGATTCTCATCCGAAAGCCCGCGCCCCACCTCCTCGACACCCCCCCCCAACGCCGCCTTCAACAGCGCGTCTCGCCGCTCCGCTGGCCCACCAGAATTCGCCCCCCTTACCGCACCACCAAAAAGACATGCGGCCACTACCAGGATCAACCTCCCCATCCCAGCGCACCTCAACCCCGTAGACCTAGCCACGCTGAACCCCAGATCATCGCTCAGCCAATACCCGCCCTCGACCCAGCTTGACCGCCGCCCGCCGCCGCTTCGATTCAACCATCCGCCGCTTCAGCCCGCGTGGTCGCGGCCGATTCTGTCGCCTCACCTTCTCCAAATCCATCCTCAGCCGCAGCGCAGCCATGTGCATCCGATGCACCACGGCCCTCAAAATCCTCTGCCTCGCTATCGCTCGATTCAGCGCCTGCGACCGCAAATCACGCACCGTCACCATCAGGCCGCTCGGCCGATGCCGCATCGTCACTGAACTCGACACCTTGTTCACATTCTGACCCCCCGGCCCCGAGGACCGCGAAAAAGTCTCCTGGAAATCCCCCAGCAGAAGCCCCAGTCGCGCGCACCTCGCTTCGAATGTCTCCACGCTCAGGCCGATCATAAGCACCATTATGCCACATCAAGGGCCCGCGCTCCAGAATCTTTCACTCCGTTGTGAAACAATTCGGCTTTGCAACCCCGCTAAATGCACGACAGTCCAGCAAATACTTAATTCCCAATATATTGAATCGCTGTTCTAAAATGGGCCTTTTCTCCACCAAACCCTCAAGACCCCATCCAAACCTAATCTAAAACTCGCAATCCATTGACACCCCACCTAATCCCAATGCACCCCCCGCCATGAGTTTCCCTTGTCATTCCACGCGACGAGATAGAGGATATTGGGGCATCGAATGATGCTAGATGGAAAACGCTGGGTGAATTCTGCCATGCATGACACTTCACGTTGTCCCGCCCACCTCGATTGCGGCTGCCCGATCAATCGACGCCAATTCCTGACTCGGGCGGCCGCGGCCACCGGCGCCCCTTTGGTTCTCGGCGGACTCTCCTCGTGCGGTACCGAGGGGACCCCCGAATTCGCCCGCATTCGCGCCTGCGGCCCCGGATCGAAACACGTCGCCCGGATCCACGCCGCATTTGTGCGCCGGAAGGGCGAATACGGCATGCGCTGGCCCGGCGCTGTCTACGACGGCGAAGCCACCCGAAGATCGTACACGGAGATCCTCTCCAATGAGGCCAAACGGCTCGGCATCGATTTTCATCTCCGCCCCGAACCGCTCTATTCCCTGGACGAATCCAAGGCCTGGATCGACGCCGCCAAGGCGGAAACCGCCGATGGGCTCATGGTCATGGTGCACGACCGGCAGGAGCATTCGTGGCCAACCGCCCGCCTCGCCGCCGAAAGCGGGATCCCGTCTGTCATCTACTCACCCCTCGGCACGTCATTCACAACCAACACCGCCCCCCTTGCCGGACGGCCCGGCTGCGTGATCTACTCGACCGACGAATTTGATCGTGCCCTGTTCGGCATGAAGATGCTGAAGGCCGGCGCCAAGCTCCATAAAAGCCGCTGCATCGTCATCCGTGGCGAGAACCAGATGGATGTCCCCCTCGCCGATACCGGCATCACCCTGCGCTACATTCCCGCAAAGAGGTTCCTCGAAATCTACGAGTCCATGCCGGAATCCACCGATGTGCGCGCCCTCGCCCAACATTACATCTCGACCGCCCGACGGCGCACCGACGCCACCGATCAGGATCTCCTCAATGGCGCGAAATCGTACTTCGTCGCCGCAAAGATCCTCGCGGATGAACAGGGCGACGCCATTTCCATGGACTGCCTCGGCGCCCTCGGGGCCACCCAGGTCAGTCTCCCGTGCCTGGCGTGGTCTCGGATGAACGACGATGGCATCCCTGCGGCCTGCGAGGCCGACACGGGCGCAATCGCCTCCCACATGACCGTCCAGGCGCTCTTCGAGCGGCCAGCCTTCCAGCAGGATCCCGTCGCAGAGACGTCCCGCAACGCCATCATCGGGGCCCATTGTTCCTGCCCGACACGACTCCGCGGCTTCGAGCACCCGCCGGAACCCTTCGACATCAAGCATCACCACGGAAACCGCGATGCCGTTCCGAGAACCCTCTGGAGGATCGGTCAGCGGATCACCTGCCTCGACGTCCTCCCCCCCGCCGCCAAACGACCGGCCAGCGTCACCCCTGCGGAAACGCCACACAGATCCACGTTCCTCATCTCAACCGGCGAGGTCCTGTCGAACATCCACGTCCCGCCCGCTGGTGGTTGCGTCGTGTCCGTCATGGTGAAAATGGATGGCAACACCCCCGTCCTCTCGTTCCCCGGATTTCACCAGCTCTTCTTCTATGGCGATTTCAAACAGCAACTCGTCGAATTCTGCCAGCTCTACAGTTTCAATGCCGAGATCGCGTAGGTAGTGCTCATTCTCCAAGGACCACTTCCCCGCCCAGCGCCAAAAGGCTCCCTCCGTTCGTCCTGAGCGCGAACTTGTGAGCGGTCGAAGGACGCACTGGATGACGAAGCCCGATTGCCCGCCCCATGCCCTACTTCTTCTCTCCGGCAACCGGTGCCGACCCGGCAAACTCCCGCCATCGCGCGTTGATCTTCCGCGCGTCGCACCCACCCGCATGCACGTATAGCGCGTACCTCACGGGCAGGGTCGCCCCGGCAGCGATCACGATCGGCGAGTCTTTTGAAAGACATGCGCCCATCCAACCATCGTCGCGGGTGTGGAACGCGACCGGGTGACCGGGATTCCCAGGATGGTCCATCAGCGCTATGCCCTCGACGCAGTCCGCAGCGGCGCACCCCGAGTAGTCTGCCCACCTCGCAGGCAATCGGAACGTCCCGGCCTCGTTGACGCCCCCCTCCGAATTCCGAATCGTCCCGCCCCCATCGCGCACGCCCAACGTTTTCGCCATCCTGACCCCAATCAGGCCGAATGGCGTCGGCCCGAAGGTCACGACCCCCTGCGTCGCCCGGAACTCGATATCGATGGTCACCAGCAGTTCGCGCGCGGCAAGGGGCCGCACGGCCACGCGCCGCCGCTCCTCCACGATCACCTTGCCCTCCCCCTGCTCCCATGCGTTCAATGTAACCGCAGCCGCCTCCAGACCATCCTCAAGACGCTCAATGCGCCGGTGTACGATCCTCCCGGCCGCACCATCCTCCCAAAAGGACACACCATTGACATCCTTGTGCGAGATCCAGATGGAATTGTGGTGGCTGTGCCCCTCCGGATCACCCGGGTGCCCCATCCGCGTCAACCACCTGCCCGACGGACCCACCAGCGGGCAGATGTAAGGCCGATGCAGATCCCGGCCGAAATGCAGTGCCGCAACCTCGACCCCCTCTCTCTGGAATGACACCACCTCCCCCGGCAACGGCACCGCCTGCATGACCGGAAACCGTGGCACCCCAGCACCACCACATGCCACCGCACCACCAACCACCCAAGCACTCATGGCCCCAAAAAACGAACGCCTCATTCAAAAGCCTCTGAAAACGATTGTGCCCCCCACGAGCAGCACCCGGTCAAGCCCCATCACAGAGGTATTCTGATCCCAGGATATCTCGTTCCGGTGGGGCCCACCCGCATAGGACGTGACGCCGCAGTTCATTTTTGCCAGAATTCATTTCAGATCCTTTCAGCAAACCTATCACCCCGGAGAACTCGCCATGACCCCTCGACCCAAGAAATGCGCCGTCACATTGATGGCCACGCTCGCCTTGGCCGCGCCTCTCGCGCGGCCAGCGAACGACGTTGCCACGATCGCCGCTTGCGACTATCCCAGCGATGCCGCCGCCACAGCCGCGTGGAAGCCCTCGAAAGGCTGCGCCACACCGACCGTCGCCACCGTCGCCGCGCGGCGCGCCCTCCGGCTGCCGTGTAATTTTGCCGGAACCGCTTTCCAGCGGGCCTCCTGGGATTTCAGCTGCAACATCGATCTCGCGGATTGCCGGGGCGTCCAGTTCGATGTCTTCTGCACGAATACCGCCCCCGTTTCCTACTTCAGCATCTATTTCCAGAGCGAGGGTGGCTGGTACAGCGCACCCTTCCATCCCGAATCTCTCAACGGATGGTCCACCATCAGCGTGCCCAAGGCCGCCACGCGCACCGAGGATCAGCCGACCGGCTGGGGAAAGATACGCACGATCCGCATTTCCGCCTGGCGCGCCGAGGATCACGATACGGAGTTCTTCGTCGCCGGACTGCGAAAGATCGGGACCATCGGCGCGGACGCGTCAATCGCCATCATCCGGGGCGAATCCGTCACCAAGAAAAACCCATCCGAGGCCAAATCGGTCGAGCAATTTGCCGAGGCAATCGCCACGACCCTCGCCACGGAAAACGTCCCGTGCGCCACCCTCAGCGATCTCGATGTCACCCCCGCGCGCCTCGCCCACGCGAAGCTCGCCATCCTCCCACACAATCCCTCCCTGCCCGATGCCGCGGCAGACGCCCTGAAAGGCTTCGTGGCCCAGGGCGGCAAGCTCATCGTCTTCTACACGATCCCTCGGCAATTGCGCCCGATCCTCGACGTGGGCCCCGCCGATTTCATCTCGGGCCCATCCGCCCCCCGCTTCGCGAGCATCCGCTTCGCCCAGGGTGCGCTGCCCGGTGCCCCGCCCTCGGTCTCCCAACGCTCCTGGGGCATACACGGCCTCAAGACGCTTCCCCAGAATTGCCGCGCGCTTGCCGAGTGGTTCGATGAGGCCGGCCAGCCCACCGGCTACCCAGCCGTCGTGGCCACCTCCAACGCCATCTTCATGACCCACGTCCTGCTTCCTGACGATCCGTCAAATAAAGGCCGCATGCTCCTCGCCATGGTGGGCGCACTGGTCCCAGAGAACTGGCCCGCCACCGCCAAGGCGCGCATCGCGGAAATCGGCCGCTTCGCCGGATTCCACAGTTTCTCGGAAGCCGCCCAGGCCATCCGCCGGACGGCCGGCAAGGATCGCCGCGTCAGGCGCGCTCTCTCGCAAGCCGAAGAACTCGCCGCTTCCGCCACCGCCGCCCAGAAGCAGGGCGAACCCATCGGTGCCATCGACGCCGCGGCGAAGGCGTCACGCCGCCTGCTCGAGGCCTACTGCATGTCAAAGAAACCGCTCGAGGGCGAGTTCCGGGCGTTCTGGTGCCACAGCGCGTCGGGGGTCACGGGCATGGACTGGGACGCAGCCATCCGCCGTCTCGCGGAAAATGGCTTCACCGCCATCCTCCCCAACATGCTCTGGGGCGGCGTCGCCTTTTACGACAGCCAGTTCCTCCCCGTCCACCCCGATGTCGCGACCAAAGGCGACCAGATCGCCGCGTGCCTCGCCGCCTGCAAAAAGCACGGAATCCAGATGCACGTGTGGAAAGTCAACTGGAACACCGGCCATCACGCGCCCAAGGAGTTCATCGAACGAATGCGGGCCGAGGGCCGCTGCCAGATGGATGCCTTTGGCAAGTCCGAGCCATGGCTCTGCCCCTCCAACCCAGCGAACCAACAGCTCGAGATCAACTCCATGATCGAGGTCGCCAAGAAGTACGACGTCGATGGCCTCCACTTCGACTACATCCGCTATCCCGATGGCAACCACTGCTTCTGCGACGGCTGCCGCACGCGCTTTCAGAATGCCATCGGCGCCCCGATCACCCACTGGCCGGCAGATGTCCTCGGTTCGGGTCCCCAGCGCCAGGCCTGGCTAGACTGGCGCCGCTCAAACATCACAGCCGTCGTCAAGGCCGTCAGCGAAGGGGCCCGCGCCGCCAGGCCCGGCATCCGCCTGTCCGCCGCCGTCTTCCGAAACTGGTCCACCGACCGGGACTCAGTGGGCCAGGATTGGAAACTCTGGTGCGAGCGCGGCTACCTCGATTTCCTCTGCCCCATGGATTACACTCCCAGCGATATCGCATTCGAGGGCATGGTCAAACGCCAGATCGAGTGGGCCGGGAAAGTGCCCTGCTACCCCGGCATCGGCACCAGCACCTGGGCCAGCCCGGATCCAGTCCGCACGATCGCCCAGATCGAGGCCGCCCGTAAGCTCGGGTGCCGGGGCTTCACCATTTTCAACTACTCGACCGCCGAGGCCAACGACGTGGTCCCGCTGTTGGGCATGGGCATCACCCACAAGCCGTAAAACGCCCCTTAGGGATTTGGGGCGGGCGCGGCCGGCTGCGCGGGTGCTGGCGCGGCGCCGGAAGGTCCAACTGCCTGGATGGTCATGCCTCCAACCGGCGTGTTGATCGTCGCAGGAGGCAACGTCAGGGAAGCCGGCGGTGCCGACGTCGCGTTGGTCTTCACCGCTCCAGGCGAGAGGGTCGCGGACCCCGGTGCAATAGTCAGGCTGGGGGTCGTGGTGGAGACGCCGGGCGTCGTGGCAGCACCTGCCTGGGGAGTCCGGTAGGACGGCGGCAACCACGAGGCCGACCCAGCGGTCGCCGCTGGCGCGGTCGCGGTCGGTGCCGGCGTCGTAACCGTTGGCGCCGGCGATAGCGTCGCGGATGGGAGCGTGGTCCGGGTCGTGGCCACCGAAGGCGTGGCGGCACGCGTCGCCGTTGTCGTGGGTACCGTTACCGTCGGGACGGAAGTGGCCGCGCCAGTCCCCGAGGCGGCTGGGGCCTGCTGGCGAAGCCGATCGGCATCGGCCTTGCCCGGGATCATAATCTTGTCCCCGACACGGATCGTGATCTTGTCAGAGGGCATGTTGTTCATCTTCTGAATCAGGGAAACGGATGTGCCATGCTTGTTGGCTATCTTCCATAGGGAATCGCCGGGCTGCACCGTATATTGGAAAGAATCCTGGGGCGCGGTGCGTGGCGCCGCCGAAGGCAGCCCCGCCGCAGTGGCACTGGGCTCGGCACCGCGAGTGGAGGTCACCGTCGGCGTTCCCTCAGCCATGTAGGCGAGGTTCGTCCCGCCGTCACCGGCGGCCTGGGGCTGCTCTTTGGATGCGCAGCCGGTCCAAAATACGAGCATCGCGACCGAAAGCGCCGCCGGCACCACGAGATATTCTTTCCTCATCATGCAGCTATTCTAGACCGCTCCCCGCAACTTCCCAAGCGAATTTTGGGGTGCCCCCGGCCACACGGAATGGTCCCCGTGCTTGCCCACGATAGCACGAGGTGATAGCTTCCTCTGCACTCTGAGGTTTCTCCGTCGCTGAGCATGACAGAGACGGTGGCCTCGGTTCCTGGGAGGAGACACGGAACATGGATGACTATCTGCGCGCGCGTGGCCCAAGCCAACTGATCGCTTCAATGTCTGTCTGCTGCGGCCTTCTCTTGGCATGCCCAATTCAAACGGAAAGTGCCCAGCAGCCTGAACCTGCCCCCGCTGGACCGCCCGCCCGCATCGCCTCTCCAGACGGGAGTTCGTCGGTGCGCATCGTCCCAATGGCCATGCCGAACACTGACGACCCGCTTGACGTTTTCACCCTGGAGATCTCACAAGGGGACAAGGTCGTCGCGCGGGCGCCCACGATGGGTTACTTGATCACGGCCCACTGGAGCCCCGATGGGCGCCACGTGGCGGTGAACAATCGCCGGGGCAATCAGGGCGATTACCTGTGGGTGTTTTCCCTCCCGGACGGTGCCGCGATAAAGCGCGCGGACGATGCGCTCGGCCAACGCTGGCTGGGCGTCGCCCTTGCAGAGATCGAAGATCGCGTGAAGGAAGCCAACGCAAACGGGCTGATCCGCAGCTGGACCACCGCGGACGGATGGTCGCCCACGGGCGAACTCCTGCTCAATGTCCGAGCGAGATACCGCGGGCCAGGCACCTTTGATTTCACGGCCCCGGCGATCTTCCGCAATGGGAAACTCGTGTTGCAGACCGGCGTCGTCAAGCCCGCGCAATAGCGGTCTGCCTACATCGACACGATCTCAAATGGAATGGCCGGAAGCGTCCCGATCGGGATGCGAACGGTGTTGCCCGTGGCACCCGGCCGCGAGAATGATCGCTCGAAGTAACCTTCCACGATCAGGTTGCCCTTGAGCCCCGGCTTGGCCGTCTTGGGATCGGCCTTCAGCAACAACTGCACGCCCCCTCCCTCGCGCGATACCCTCTCGATGGCGAGTCCCTCCGGCGGCTCGCTCAGTTCCAATCTCACCTGGTCCATCATGGGCCCACCCAAGCCCGGCAGCGGAATCCGCGTCACCGCCCCGGTGCGGACCCGCACGAGATTTCCAACCGCCACCTTCAGCGCCGGCGGTGTGAACCGTCCCCCTCCAGTCGTCACCACGGCATACCAGTCCTCCGCTGGCACAAGGTGACGATACGCGAAGGCCTGCATCATGTCTTCGGCCGGCACCGCCGCCCTCACGACCTCGCGGCCCCGGATCGTGGCGCGCCCTTCCATCGCCAGACGCACCGGCCCCGCTGTGGCCGAATCCGGCATCGTCAGGGTCAGCCGCAGTTTCTCCTCATTGCCGGGAATCTTCCCGCCGCTCAGCCTGAAGCCCGGCGGCGTATCCTTGAGCGAGAGATCGATATCTCCGGCAAAGCCGTCGCGCCGCAACGCATACACCGTGATCGGAATGCTCGCGCCCGCACGGCCATTGACGCTGGAGGGCACCACCCGCAAATCAAAATCAGGCTGCGGCGATGCGATGCGCAAGCGATACCCGTAGTCGTCCCCACCATGCCGCTGCGTGTCGCCAAGACGCAGATAATAGGTCCCGCTGGCCGGGAACCGGATGCTCAAACGCGAGTCCGCGTGGTGCGTCTCCAGCCCGCAAGCCTTATCCTGATTGTCATCGTTGCTCGCCATCTCCCGGCCATTGGTCGCGAGCAACTTCAGCACCGAATCCAGAGGTGAGTTCAGGCGCCGCGCAAACACCTCGGCGATCAATTCTGATCCGGCCCGCCCATCGATCCGGAACACGTCCCAGTCTCCGGGCGCCCCGATGCGCCCGTTGACGATGACCGGCGGCGTCACCCGCTGGGCTGTCTCGATGCTGCTGTTGGGCTCCGCCTCGACGCTTTCCGGCAAAGTGTCCACCGCAAAGGGCAACTGATTCCAGCCCGCGCCCGTCCCCGGCATCTCCACCTCGCGTATGCCCGTGCCGCCGCGGACCTTGGGCGTAAACTTGGCCTCGGCCAGATTCCAACCCGAGGCCGCGACCGGGCCAATTTCCCCCGCCCGGCCACCACTCGGAAATATGCTGGTCACGAACGGCACCTCGCCGATCGCGATCCGGTAAACGAAATCCTCTCGCCCGCGGTACAGCGCGTCCTTGATCTCCAGAATGTACTCCCCGTCCCCCGGTATCTCGCAGTGCACGACCGGATCCACGCTGCACCCGAAATCGTCATCGAAGGCCACCTCCGTCCCTCGGCCATCGTACAGGGTCAGCGCGGCCTGGAACCAGCCCGGCACCGCATCCGCAAGATAGGGTATCAATCCCCGCGCCCGCGCCGCGATCACCAGTTTCGTGCCCTTGGTCGCCCTGAAACTGAACCGGTCCACGTCCCCTGGCAGAATCTGGCCGTTCACCACGACCGGGCGCGCCGCCCCGATCGCCCGATCGGGCTCCTTGTCGTTGGGTTCCGTCTCGCGGCACTCGGCCCACGCGCCGACCTGGAAGCACAGCGGATTCGATAGCCCGAATGGCGTCATCACTCGCACGCTCCGGTCCCCGGGCACCGCGTCCGGCAAGATCTCCAACCTGACGGTCACGTCCTCCAGTAACTGCGGGTTGAGCTGTCGCTTCTTGTTGCTCTGGAGTCTAAGGAACTCCTCGATGTGCTCGAAATCGTCCTCGGTGACACCGGCCTCTTTCATGACGAGCGCGGCATCCTTGCCCACGAGACGGCCACCGCGCCTCAATTCCGCATCCGGTTTCCTTCCCAACTTTTTCTCGAGGACCTGTTGTGCCCGCTCGATCGCGTTCCGGATTCGGGGGATGTCCCCCTGCTGAAAGAACTTATGGTACTTGACGATCGACGCCTTGATGCCGTCCCCCGAAACGTGGATGTCGTCCGCCCCCTCCAGAAACTGCCCGCTGATCAAAACCTGCACCGAGGATCCGGATTGCCCCCCAGCAGGATAAATGTAGCCGATGTGCGGGTCCCTCGGGCCGAGCTGGGGCCTCTGGCCAAACGCAGCTTGCGTCGCCGCAGCGCAAACCAGGAACCCCATCGCCATCTGCCTTCGGATCACGCCCATCGTTGCCTCCCTACCTACATGATCTCCCGCAGTTTGCCGCCCGACTTGAACCCATCCTTCGCCGAGGGCAGTAGCCGCACCGCGAAACCCTGGGGATGCTGCAACGTCGCGTCCGGATCGATGCCCAATAGCTGGTACATGCTTCCGATCATGTCCACCGGATGCACCGGCCGCTCCTTGACGGCCTCCCCTTTCGCGTCCGATGAGCCCACGACACAACCGCCCCGAAATCCGCCGCCCGCCACGACCGCCGAAAAGACCTCACCATAGTGCCCCCGCCCACCATTCCAGGGAGGTTCCCACTGCACCTTCGGCGTCCTGCCAAATTCGCCGCAGCACCAGATGAGCGTGCTCTCCAGCAATCCCCGACCCGAGAGATCCGCCAAGAGCGACGCCAGCCCCTTGTCGAACTCGGGCAGCTTCCGCCGCATGATCTGGAAATGCTGCTTGTGCGTGTCCCATCCCTTGTAGTTGATCGTCACGAAACGCACGCCCTGCTCAACCAGGCGGCGCGCCATCAGGCACGACTGCCCGAAGGTGTTCCGCCCGTAGCGCTCCCGCAGATCATCCTTCTCCTGCGAAAGGTCGAACACCTTCGCGCCATTGCCCATGATCAGATCGTACGCGTCCTCCTGCGCTTTCTTCAGCGCCCCGACCTGCGGATCACCCTGCGCCGCCGTCGCCAGCGTCCCCAGCTTGTCCAGCAGTTCCCGCCTCCCGCGCTGTCGCTCGTCCGAGATGCCCTCGGCCACGACGCCCTCCACCATGAACCGCCTTTGGCCGGGATCCCCGCCCGTGGAAAAGGGCTTGTATTTGGAACCCAGAAAACCCGTCTCGGAAAAACGCCCCAGCGGCTCCGTCAAGATCACGTACGGCGGGATCAGCCCATTGTAGCCCGCATCGTACCCCTTGAACAGTGACACCACCGCCCCCACGCACGGGTAGACGATCCGGTCGCCGGCTGCCCTACCCGTCTGGACCATGTACGTGGCGGTCTCGTGCGCGTCGACGCCATGCGTCATGCTCCGGATGATCGAGTACTTGTCCGCCTGCTTGGCCAACTCCGGCAGCATCTCGCCGATCTGTATCCCATCCACGTTGGTTGGGATCGCCTTGGCCAGTTGCCCGCAGTAATCGTAGCCCGCGTCCGGCTTCGGATCGAAGGTGTCCAAATGCGCCATTCCGCCCCAGAGCCAGATCTGGATCACGGCCTTCGCCTTCGCCGGCCGGCTCGGCACCACCGCGCCATAGCCCGATGGTCCGCCCAGCAGCCATCCCGCGGCGGCGCACGCGCCGCCGCGCAAGAGTCCCCGACGAGAAATCAGCCCGCCGCCTTCCGGCATCTGGATGCCGTGCCCTACATTCGCATCACCCGCGGTCATATGCCCATCCTTCCACTCTTCCCGACCCGCCACCTCAGTGCCTGAACAGGAACTCGGCGCTGTTGATCAGCGCCCAGGCCAAGTCCACATAGGCCTCCTGCCGGGATACCTTGCCCGACTCAAAATACTCCCGAACGCCACGCATTTCCTGCGCGGTCGGCTGCCGCGACAGGATCGCCATGTAAACCCTGGTCACCGCCTCCTCCGGGCTGCCGCTCGACCAGATGAGATTCCGAAGCTTCTCCCCCCGCTCGATCTTTTGCCGGACGTGCGAGGAGTTCAGCAGGTGCAGTCCCTGCGCCGCCGTCGGCCGATTGTTCCGCTCCGATTCAACGCCCGTGTCGCGGGAGGGCCGACCGAACATCTCGAGGAACGGGCTCGTCACGCTGCCGTCCGCCAGAGCGATCGACCGCTGGCCATCCGGGATGAACGTGAAGGGCTCGGGTATCGGGCTCGAATACTCCTCCGTTGTTCCGGTGATCTGACAGAGCGCGTCAATCAGCACTTCGGCATCCAGCCGCCGCATCGGATAAAACGCAAAGTTGGCCTCCGCCTCCGGACGTTCGCTCGGCCGAATGGAGGAAAGCTGATATACCCTCGAGTTGAGTATCAGTCGAAAGATGTGCTTCATGTCAAACTTCGCCGCCACCAGTTCGCCCTCCAACCATGCCAGCAATTCCGGATTGCTCGGCGGATTGTCAGGACGGATGTCATCCGGCTCATGGATAATCCCTCGCCCGAAGAGCCAGGCCCAGGCCCTGTTCACCATGTTGCGCGCGAACCATGGATTCTTCGGCGTCACCAGCCAATCGGCGAAAACCTCCCTCGGATCGACATCCGGCGGAACCTTGGCGGCCGTCCCATCGGGAAACACCGGAGTCCCGAGCCGCGCCGCCGGCGCACCGGGCGCCACCTTCGACGGATCGAAAAAGACGACCTCCTCCTTCCACTCCTGCGTACTCTTGTAGCCGATCTGGGCGAAGAAGGCCGCCATCCCATTCAGTCGCTCGGCGGGCCACTTATCCGCCCGTTCGCCCATGAACGTCAGGGCCACCGCCTGCGCGATGGCCTTTGGCTCCTTGCTCTGCAGGGCCCGATAGAAATTCACCTGGGGGTTCCGGAAATTACTGCCGCTCGCCGTCAGTAGCTCGCGCACGAATTGGTCATAGGGCGCGTTGTCCTTGATCGCCGTCCTTATCCACCGATGATAGCCCTGCACCGCATTCGGCCACAGGTTGATCGGAAACTCCGCCTTCACCCGCAGCAGATCGGCCCACTTCAGCGACCAATAGTCCGCGAACTCCTCCCTCCCCAGCAGTTGGTCGATAAGCGCCGCCCTCTTATCCGGCCTGGTGTCCTGGAGGAAATCCGAGGCCTCCTTGGGCGTCGGCAGTGTCCCGATGACATCGAGGAACACCCGGCGCACAAAGACATTGTCCGAACAGAGGTTGGCGGGCTGGATCCCCAGTTGCCGCAGCCGGGTGAACACCAGCTCATCGATCTTGCAGCCGGGTGCCGCGACCTGGCCCAACTCGAAGGGCCGCACCGGCTCCTTCGCCGCCGCCGCGACCGCCAAGACCGTCATCATGGCCGCCGCCATCAGGGATACTCTCATGCCAACCGCCATTCGGATTCGTCCGCCTCTCCTATCCCATCCTAACCCTGACGCCGCGGGGAAGTTCCGGGGAAATTGACTCCGCCCACCGCAAGCGCTATTTGCTTTCTCTTCGGGGCGATGAACGCCCGACCGACGACAGAGAAAGGTCCAAGCCATGGCATCCCACGACATCGCGAAGGCGCTGGAGATATGGACGCTCCAGAACCTCTTCAACGTTTCGATCCTCTGCGGCATTCTGTCGGCGTCGGCCGTCATGGTGCAGCGCTACCTCGCGGCTCTGGAGAAACGCCTCACCCTCCGCGTGTCCATCGAGCTTTGGCAGGTGTTCGCGATCGGCGCCGCAGATGCCCTGCTCCTCGCCACGGTGCTAATAGGCTATCTCGTCCTGAATCCCGACATCATGGCGGACATCAAGATGGCCGTCCCGTTCTGCCAGATCGCCACCGTCCTGTTCGCCGCCGCCTTGGTCCTCCGCCTCTTCCATGATGGGCACCAGCGCGGCAACCCAAATTTCACCCGCTCCCTCCAGCTCATGTGGGCCGCGAATGTCCTGAATGTCCTCGGATTCACGATCATCATGGAGGCCCCGAGTGGCGAATACCTCGCGAGCCATCCGAGCCCCTTCTGGACCTACATCAAGACGCATCTTCGCTCCAACGCCGACCCGGCGGGCCTCGAGCTGTCCCAGGCGACTTTCTACGTCTGTTTCCCGCTCCTCATGGCCATCGCCATCTGGGCCGCCGTCGCCGCATGCCGCCAGATGAAAACCACCGACCAACGGTGAATCCATGGGCTGGCACTGGAGGATCTCGCAAGAGCATTGCACGGGCTGTGGCATCTGCGCCGACCTCTGCCCCCACGACGCCATCTCCATGCCCCGCGAAGCCCCCCTCCCCAAGTCCGGCCCGGAACCCTGCACGGGCTGCATGATCTGTGTTGAGGAATGCCCATTCGATGCCATCGATGTCTCGGAAGCCTCCCATGCGCCCCACCCTGAGAATCCTGCCCTCAAACTGTAGGAGCCCGCTGGCGGGCGATTCGATTCGCGCGAGCGCGCGCCTGCGTCCGCTCCTAGTCCCCAGTCGCACCCGCCTTCGGGCCACCGGACCGAGCCAAGAACTATGAGAACTACCCTCGCCCTCCTCCCGCTGCTTGCCCTCCCAATCACCGCGGTCACCGCGCCCCCGCCAAAGCCGAACGTGGTCATCATCCTCGCCGATGACCTGGGCCATGCCGACGTCGGTTTCGCGGGCGGCAAAGAGATCCTTACGCCGAACATCGATCGCATTGCGACCTCGGGCGCCCGCCTCGCACAATTCTACGTGCAGCCGCTCTGCTCGCCCACCCGCGCGGCCCTCCTCACCGGCCGCTACCCAATGCGTTATGGGCTGCAGGTCGGCGTCATCCGCCCGTGGGAAGACCGGGGCCTCCCGCTCGCGGAACGAACCCTCCCCTCCGCCCTGAAGGAGGCCGGCTATCAGACCGCCATCGTCGGCAAATGGCACCTCGGCCACAACCAGCCCGCCTACCTCCCCACCCACCGCGGATTCGATCACCAGTACGGACACTACTGCGGGGCCATCGACTATTTCACGCACGACAGGGATGGCGGATTCGACTGGCATCGCGACGATCGGGCCTGCCACGACGAGGGCTACAGCACCCATCTCGTGGCGCGCGAGGCCACGCGCCTCATCCGCGAGCGCGAGCGCGACAAGCCACTCTTCCTCTATGTCCCTTTCAATGCGGTCCACGCCCCCCACCAGGTGCCCGACACTTACAAGAAACCCTATGCCTCTCTCAAGGAACCACGCCAGACCTACGCGGGAATGGTCGCCGCCATGGACGAGGCGATCGGCCAGATCCTCGAAGCCCTCGCGTCCGAAAACATCCAGAACAATACCCTGGTATTCTTCTCCAGCGACAACGGCGGTCCAAACCCCGGCAAGGTCACGGACAACGGCCCCCTCCGCGCCGGAAAGGGGACGCTCTACGAGGGCGGCGCCAGGGTCTGCGCCTGCGTCTCGTGGCCCGGCCAAATCAAAGCCGGCATCATCGTAGATCAACCGCTCCACATCGTGGATTGGTACCCGACCCTGCTCCGATTGGCCGGCGCCCCCCTCGATCAACCCCTCGCCGTCGACGGTCGCGACATCTGGCCCGCGCTCACCGCCTCAGCCCCGTCGCCCCACCCCGAGATCCTCATCAACGTCAAGCCCACCTCGGGCGCCATCCGCGCCGGTGACTGGAAACTCGTTCTCAACGGGGGCGCGACCACCGATGATGAGGAGGGGGCTCAAACCAAACGCGCCAAACGCGGCAAGAAGTCGAAGAACCACGAAAGCGTGGAGCTCTTCAACCTCGCGGAGGACATCGGTGAGAAGTCGAATCGCGCCACCGAGTTCCCCGACAAGGTGAACGAGCTGCGCGCCCGTTACGATGCCCTCGCCGCACAGGCCGCCCCTCCGGCCAATCGTCCCAAGGCCCCGGATTTCAAAAGCCCCCCTGTCTGGGGAGAATAGTGACCCCTAGGAATCTGTCGGACTTAGGCCGACAGATTCCTAGGCGTCGAGATACTGCGCCGGGAACTTCCACGGGGCCCGGTAGGTCGGGATGGCCTTCTTGGCCGCCTCGTCATCACCCACGATCTTCTCGGTCTCGGGATCGAAACGGATCGAGCGCCCGAGTTTCAGCGACAACAGGCTCAAGACCACGGGAAAATCTACCCGCAGATGGTAGGTGAGCGGGCTGCAGCTCGGCTGCGTTCGTGCCTTGACGCACTCGACCCACTCCAGCTCATGACCGGGTGACGGCGGGATGGTCTCCGGCACCGGCTTCAGCTCCGTCCCGATGTACAGGAGCCGCGCGCCCTTATCCGTCGCCGCCTTCTTCTTCTCCACGACCTCGGGCAAGATGACGTCCTTGAGCGCGTCGCCCTCCGGGATAATCCGATGCTCCGCGTAGTTCGCGTACATCGTCGCATTGACGCCGTGGAAATAAATACCCAGCCGACGCTTGGGCACCGGATTGCCGTGCAGATCGAAACCGTAACTGTTGGTCAACGACGACATCCACGTCAGCGTCATGTTGGGATAGCGCCAGAGCACCTCGTGGTGGTCGTACGCGTCGCCATCGTCCTCCACCACGAATCGCCCTCCCGAGCTGGAGATCTCGGTCGGATATTTCAGGCCCATGGCCCAGATCGGCAGGTCGATGATGTGCGCCGCCATGTTCGGCGTCCACCCACCGCCGTAATCCAGCCAGGACCCATGCTCGTAGGACCCCTTCGCCAGAATGGCATTGTAGGGGCGAATGGGAGCCGGCCCGCACCAGAAATCCCAGTCGAAACCCTCCGGCGGCGTGGTGTTCGGGTCGTGCCCGACGCCCTCGACGCCCTGATTCATGACGTTGAACGTCCGGATGACGCCGATCTTGCCCAGATAGCCCGCCCTGATGATCTCGACAACCCGACGGTAGTTCTCCGAGGCGTGCATCTGCGTCCCAATCTGGCAGATCCGCCCGTGCTTCTTGATGGCGTTGCGCACCGCCAGGCTCTCGCCAAGGTGCAGCGTCATCGGCTTCTGCAGATACAGGTCCTTGCCGGCCTCGCACGCCATGATCGCGATCAGCGCGTGCCAGTGCGGCGGCGTCGCGATGATGACCGCATCGACGTCTTTCCGCGCCAGCACCTCGCGAAAATCCGTGTGGACCTTGCACGTCTCCTTGTGCAGCTCCGCAACCTCCTCGGCCCGCTTCCGGTACACATCACACGCGCCCACCACGACCACGTCCGGGTGCGCCGCGGCGTTCTTCAGGTTCGTTCGCCCCATGTGATTGCAGCCGATGAGCGCGATCTGGAGCTTCCCGTTGGCCCCCGGTTTTCCCTCCGCACCATAGGAACCCGACGCCAAGATCCCCGGCGCCGCCAGGCCAACGGCACCCGCCCGGGCCGCCGCGCCAATAAACTCCCGTCGCGATACCGTTAATGAAGGTTGCATAATTTGGTATTTTGGACCCGTTCGCCGCCAATGTCCACCGAAACATTCGCCGCGCCATTGCGGGAGCGGGAAAGGTCTGCCAACATCCCGGCGCATGCCCGGCCCATGGCGCTTCATTCTTCTGGTTGCCGCCTACATGGCCGCACACGTGTGGCTCCGCATCGCATCCTCCCCCACGCTCGACCTCGATGAGGCGGAACAAATCGTGCTCTCGCAAAGCCTGCGAGTCGGCTATGGCACCCAGGCCCCTCTCTTCACCTGGCTGCAGACCCTCACGATCCGCGCGATGGGTCTGGGCGTCCTGCCCATCGCCCTTCTCAAGTCCGCCCTCCTGGTCGGCATTTTCGCCGCGGGATACGCGATAGCCGCCAGGCTCGTTCGTGATCCTGGCCACCGCGCCCCGGCGGCCGCATCCCTATTTCTGCTCCCCTACCTCGTGTACCAATCCCTGCGAGATTCGTCGCATTCCATCATCCTGACCCTGGCGTGCGCCCTGTCCCTGTGGTTGATCCTGCGACTCGCCGACAGGCGCGACACCCTCGGATACGTCGCGCTCGGCATTTGTGTCGCCGCCGGATGCCTCAGCAAGTACAACTTCGCGCTGTTCTTGGTCCCGGCCGCGATCGCGACGATCGCCGTCCCAGAATTTCGCCCGGTCGCCCGGGATCCCCGCCTGCTCATGGCGGCGGCCATCGCCCTTGCGCTGTTCGCGCCACACGGCCTCTGGCTTGCCAATAACTTCGACGCCGCCACCGCCGAATCGATCGAGAAACTCAAACCCAAGGATTTCTCCGCGTTTCGCAGTCTCGCGAAACTGCTGGAATGCCTGCTTCGATTCTCCGCCGTGGCGCTGACCGCTTTCACCGTTGCCTCCCCCCGCATCTGGTTGCGGAGTCCCGCCGCCGGAATCCCGCGGCCAACATCCCGCTGGTTTGCCTGGTACTTCGGCTGCGGCCTCCTGGGCCTATCCTCGATGATGATCGCCACGCGCGCGACCGACCTCTCCGAGCGCTGGCTTTTGCCACTCCTTTTCTGTCTGCCCATCGCCCTATACCACCGCGCCAAGGCGCTCGATTGCGCCGCCGAACGCCGACTCGCGTGGTGCATCGGCATCGCCGCCATCGCCGTGCCCATCGCATTGGCGGCCCACGTCCAATTCGGGCCCGCGCTCCATCACCCGCTCCGCAAAAACTTCGATTTCACCCCCATCGCATGCGCCCGCGAAACCCCGGCCGCCCCGCGCACGATCATCGCGCAAAACTATTTCCTCGGGGGCAACCTAAAACTCCTCTATCCCAATGCGCGCGTCTTCGTCCCCGGCCCATGCGCGCCCCCGGGACAAATCGCCGGGCCCACGTGGTTGGTCTGGCAATCGAAGAGCTCCGGCTTCCGCCGCGCCGCCACGGCGCTCACGGGCGTGCCCTGGGAACACCTCCGGCCCCAGACCGTCGCTTTGCCCTATTTCCATTCCGGCGGAACGGATGCCGTCTTGATCTCCACCGCCACCCTGCCATAGCCAAACCCCGAGGAGCCGCACCATGACACGTCGCACCCTAAGCCCCGGATCGCTAGCCCGGCCATTTCGCAGCCTGCCGGCTGTGAAATTCCGGGCTCTCCCTCTCCTGGTTTCTCTGGCGATCACGTCTGCCGCCGTCGGCACCGCCTCACCCCCGCGCAACATCATCTTCATCCTGAGCGACGACCACCGCTGGGACTGGCTCGGCTTCATGCCCGAGGCCCCGGATTTCCTCGAGACTCCCAACCTCGATCGCCTCGCCCGCGAGGGGGCGCACCTCCGCAACGCGTTCGTCAGCACTTCCCTCTGCTCACCGAGCCGCGCTTCGATCCTCACCGGCCAGTACATGCACCACCATGGCGTCGTCGATAACCAGCGCCCAGAACCCGACGGCATCCGCTTCTTTCCCGAGTATCTCCGCACCGCCAATTTCACCACGGCCTTCATTGGAAAGTGGCACATGGGCCACGACAGCGATGAGCGCCGAAAGGGCTTCGACCACTGGGCAGCCTTCCGCGGGCAGGGCGATTACTTCGACCCCACCCTCAACATCGACGGCGAGCGCAAGCAATTCAAAGGCTACAGCACGGACATCCTCACCGACATCGCCCTCGACTGGCTGCGCCGCCGCCAAGGCAAACCGTCATTCCTCTACCTCTCGTTCAAGGCCCCCCATTTCCCATTCGAGCCCGCCCCACGCCACCGCGGCAGATACGACGCCGCCCCCGTGCGCCGCCCGCCCACGATGGCGAACACCGAGGAGAACTACGACGGACAGCCCCGATGGGTGCGCGAGCGGCGCTATGGGATCCACGGCGTGGACCACATGGAAACGGGCCCTTTCGACAACGACCCCGTGCCATCGTTCGACGCCCTGTTCCGCCGCTACAGCGAGTGTGTCCACAGCATCGACGAGAACATCGGCCGCATCCTGAAATACATCGACGACTCGGGCCTGGCCTCGTCCACGCTGCTCCTCTACATGGGCGATAACGGCTTCGCCCTGGGCGAACATGGGTTTTACGACAAGCGCGATGCGTACGAGACCAGCATCCGCGTGCCCCTCTTGGCGTGGGCGCCCGACCGGATCGGCCCGGGGCGCACGATCACGGGCATGGTCCAGAACATCGACATCGCTCCAACCATCCTCGCGGCCGCCGGCATCACCGCACCCACCGACGCCCCGCGCATGGACGGCCGGTCCTTCTGGCCACTGCTCCAAAATCACGAAGTCCCCTGGCGGGATCACATCCTCTACGAGTACTACTGGGAATGGAATTTCCCGGCCACGCCCACCATCTTCGCGATTCGGACCGACCGCTGGAAATACATCTACCATCATGGGGTCTGGGACCACGATGCCATCTACGATCTTCAGACAGATCCTCTCGAGCGCCATAACCTCGCCACCGTGCCTTCCCATCAAGGCCAGTTCCTCGATCTTCGCAAACGCCTCTTCGACGAACTCGAAATCTCCGGCGGCCTCACATTGCCCATCTTCCGTCCCGCCGGCGATCCCCTCCACGACCGCAAACTCCCGCGCTGAATCCCCCCCCGACAGCACGGCGATGCGGCAACACCCGCGACACCTTTCCCCTTGCACGGACTGCGGGGCATGGTCAAATTTCCGACGGTTTGACCTTCCGCCCCTCCAGCCCTGCGAGCGCCATACGCCATCCGGCGCGCCAAGCGGCGGTTTCCGCGTTGATCTATGTGGCGTTTTGCGTGGCCTACATACTGATTTCTGGCCGAATCGCCGCCGCCATCGCGACATCCGCCGCAGACCTCCAGCGCATCGAGGCCATCAAGGGCATCGCATTCATCGTTGTCACGGGAGTGCTATTTTTCGTGGTGACCTATGCCCGCCTCAAACGCATCTACCGCAACGAGGCGCAGATCCTCGCCCAAGAGCGCAGTCTCCTCCAGGCGGAACGGCGTTCCGCGGCCGCCATGTCCGCCGCCTCGATCGCCCACGATCTCAACAACCTCCTCCTGTCCCTTTCCGCCCTGGTCGAGGAACTCAAGAAGCGCGAGGGGCCCGACCCTTTTCTGGTCACGCTCCGCAGAGACATCGAGGTCGCTACAGACAAGGTCCTCCACCTCACCTCCCGCATCGCCGCGACCACCAAAGAAGTGCTCCCCGAGGAACGCTCCCATGTCGACCTCGCGACCGCCGCTGGCCAGACCATAGCGATCTCGAGAAAACATCCGGATGTCAGAAACTGCTCGATACTCCTGCCCGAACAGGCCGGCATCAACGCCACCATCAACGCCACTCTCTTCGAGCAGGCCCTGCTCAACCTGATCCTCAATGCCGCACAGGCCGCGGGCGAGGGCGGTACGATTGAGGTCCGCATCTCGCAGGAAGAGGATCTTGCCATCGTCGAAGTCCACGACAGCGGTCCGGGCGTGCCGGACGAAATGAGGAGCCGGATATTCGATCCGTGTTTCACCACCAGAGTCCAGGGCACCGGCATCGGCCTCCTGGCCGTCAAAGCGTTCGCAGCCTCACACGGTGGCGACATTGAGGTCGCCAATTCGCCGTGGGGCGGCGCGCTCTTCAGGCTCCGATTCCCCATCGCGCCCGGGAAATGACCCCGCGTTCACGCGGCGTCTCATCCCCGGCACTCGCGCCGGCCGGGACGGAAACGACGGGCATGGCGCCCGATCACGCCGACAATCCCATGGCCACCGCATGCTCCGGCTGGAAAGCCCAAGTCATGTGGCACCACGCGGTCGGACCGCAGCGCACAAACCGTTCGTCCGGAGCCAGCACGGCAAAGTCGTAGCCGAACCCCTCGAGCAACTCGCCAATTTCAGCAAACATGTCCCGCCCATCCGACATCCTGAATTCTGGCAAGGTCTCGAACACCAGGAGCGGCCGGCATTGTTTCAACAGCCCGACGGCACCGCGAAGGACGTTGAGTTCCATGCCCTCAACATCGATTTTCACAAAATCCACCTGTGACCAGCCCTCTTCGCCCACGACGGCATCCAGGGGCGCCACAGTGACCCGAGCGTGTTCCGCCTTCTCCGGAGCCTTATCCTCGAGCGTCGCGTTCCCGGGATGGTCTTCGCACTCGACCCAAAACATTGCACCCGAAGTCTCAGCGAGACCCACGCTCAGCACCGTGATCCGATCCCGCAGACGGGGATTGAGCGCGATATTCTCCCGCATTCGCCGACAGAGTTTCGGACCAGGCTCGATGGCCAAAACTTGCCCCGAGCGCCCCACGACCTTTGCCATGGCCAATGTCAAGAGCCCCACGTTCGCACCAATATCAATGCACCTGGCCCCATCCTGCAAAAGCCCTTGTATCTTTCGAATGATTGGAGACTCGTACCCGCCGTGCGTTATCTGCGTTTCGAGGAAAATGCCGTGGTCGATCAAAACCCTCATTTCACCAAGGTATCTTGTAAACACAAACGTTCGCCCAGCGGGAATCAGATTGGCGAGGCCCGCAAACGGAACGTGCGGCATAAAGTTCCCCGGAACAAATCGGAAGATTGCCCGCGCCGCCGACTTGAGAATCGGACGAAGCATCCTTTTAACGTTTTCCATAATTCACCGGCACGGTTGGTCGGCCTACCCCGATAGGCACCCCCGCGTGCCCCAAAATAGGTCAGCGGCCAAGGCCCTGCCAGTAATTCTTCAGCGCCCCCTCACCACCGTTTCACTGTCGATGGTACTGGATTTACCCGAGGCGGGACTCGAACCCGCACGCCAGTTTCCCGGCAAGGGATTTTAAGTCCCTTGTGTCTACCATTCCACCACTCGGGCGATCATTGCTTATGAGCTACTTACGTATACAGAACAAGACTTGACTTGCGTTTGTGCTAGGGTTTGTGCTAGTATTCCCATATGGAAGCGTCCGCAACGCCCCGAAACACTAGATCGGCCCATGCTGCACCCGCCAGTCACGCCCCTCTGGATCGCAAGGCTCACAAGGGGAGCTTCTCACAGGCGCGGGATTCGCGCAATCGCCGAGTGCCTTTCCTCTGGGTGCGCAATGGGAAATATTACGCACAGCTCTGGGTCGAGCAGAACGGGCGAAAGACTGCCCGACGGTTCCCGCTCAAGACCGATAGCCTCGCACAAGCCAAAGAGGCCGTTGAGAAGCTTCGCCAGGACCGACGTCTGGAGAAACTCCCTCCCCCTGGTCGCAAACCCCTGTTGGCCGACGCCATCGCCGAATACTTGGCTTCCCCGATCCGCGCCGAACGCCGGGACACCACGCGCTACAAAGATAAAGCCTCTCTCAACAGATTCCTGAATTTCGCTGGCAATATCAGAATCGACCGCATCACGCCTTCCATCGTCCGAGGATACAGCGAACAACGTCTCGCCGGCGGCACGTCCCCGAGGACAGTCAATCTCGATCTGATCTCTCTCCGGGGCCTTCTCAAACGTGCCGTGGAGGATGGTCACCTGCGAGAACTGCCATGCTTCAAGGCCCTGCGCTGCCCCCCCTCTCCGAAGCGCATTCTTCTCACCCCCAGTCAACTCCAAAGCCTCATCGACGCAGCCAAAGAGAATCCCGTCACTGGATCTCAACTGGCGGACTTCCTTCAGCTCTTGGCTTTCTCTGGGATGCGAGAGCAGGAAGCCTTACGGTTGCGGTGGGATGACGTGGATTTCGAGGTTCGCCAGATTCACATCGGACGAGACGGCCAGACCAAGAACCACCAAGCACGCACCCTTGAGTTCAACGTTCAACTGGAGGCGCTCTTGGTAGCTATGCGCCACCGAAGCGCGCCTGATTCGCCTTGGCTATTCCCCAGCGCCAAACGTGGAGGCGACCGCCAGAATCGCACTCTGACCCTGCGGCGCGGTTTCGAGTTGACGCGCTGCCGCGCCGGCCTGCCAAACGCGGGTTTCCACGATCTGCGGCACTATTTTTGCTCGCTATGTGTCATGAATGGCATCGATTTCATGACCATAGCCTCATGGCTCGGTCACAAGGACGGTGGCATTCTCGTCGGTAAGGTTTACGGGCATCTGCTCGACGAGCATCGACGCCAAGCCGCAGACCGGCTAAACTTCGGCATCCGCGTCCTGCCGCCCACGTTTGATCGTCGCAACGCGTCCTTCGCAACAGCATGAAACAGCTTCTTTCCCATCCGGATTGACACTAGCCTAGGGATGCATGGCCCTGCCTAAGAAACGACCCAAGAAACCCCGACGCGGTTCGACACCAAGTCAGCCGACGACGCCCACCCCCGCCAAGTCCGACCACCAGAAAAACTTGAATCACATATTGCCCAAGTCGCTTAAGGTGCTTACGGACGAAAGAGATGGTCTGCCTTGGCGACTGCCTCTCCCCATCGAAGTCGCCCAAATCGCCGCGAATTTCAGACCGAACGAACCGCCGGAACAAGCCGTGCGGGATACTCTCGACTTGATCCGCCATGCGTTCACCCACCACGAATCACTTCTGAGTGAACGTCTAAAGACGAAGTACGTGCCTCTCGATCAGGCAATGACTCACCTTTTCCCAAAGATTCGCGGGAACCGAGAAAGGGAAAGGCATCTGTACCGACTAATCGGGTTCGCCCTCATAGAACGCAAGGCACCGCTGACACCAATGTCGTTATACACCAGACAAGAGAGTGATACCGCCGCCCCTGAACAAAGCAATGACGAGAACCAGAAAACTGCTGAGCAGTACATCGAGCAGTATCGAAAGAAGGGAATCGAACGGTTCGTGTTGCAGTACCTGACCTGCTGCGTTCAAGAAGCGGCAGCCGAACGACTTTCACAAGCACAGCGGCAACGCGCCAAAAAAAGAGTCTGGGACAAGGAGAAAAAACCTTGACCGGAAAAAATCACCGCGTTTCACATCTCGGCTGACGTAACCAGCCCTTCGGCATAATCAGTCGGCGCTTCGATACCGTCCATCTACGTGGCGGCATCGCAATCTCGCATCTGGGCATCGCCCGGTGCGCGGCAATCCCGATTTCCAGTTTGGTATTGTTCTCCCATGCCAATGATACCCAGTGAATCGAAAGTAACGGAGTCGCCCGAGATTGAGCCACTCACGCGCATGGTAGAACGGATCGGGGTCAGTCGTACCACAGTGTGGCGTTGGCGCAAGGCAGGGTGGCTCAAAACCTGTCTCCTCGCTGGACGACCCTATGTTATGCGAAGGGATGTTGAGGAGTTCCTTGAAAAAGTGGCCAACGGCGAATGCTCCAAATTCCCCGATGGAGATGCCTCATGACCCGCCCCGAGACCGCCTCAGGGAGCGAGTTTGGCGATGCCAAACAAGCGCGAAAGCTCCAGCAGATATCGGCGGCCTCCCCGAGCAGGCTGGGACTCTTTCGGCGCATTTATTCGCGCCAGGCGAGTCCCCGGGCGGCGATCAAGGGCCAGTGCCTCGACTGCATGGGTCTTGACGAAGTCGCCGTCCGCGAATGTTCATCGACGGCCTGCACATTATGGTCCTTCCGCCCCTTCACTCGACGGGCCACCGCGAGTGGCGAAAGCGAGGCACGATGATCCGCCGGCTGCCCTTCCCTGTCTCAGGCCCTGCCACGCCTCACCTCCAGCGATGGGCTGAGCGCCAACGGCAAAGTCTATTGCTCCGTCTCTGGCGAACCCGCGAACTGGGAAAACCAAATCCACGGGTGGAGGAGCAACTCAGTTCGTTGGAAATCTGGATCGTCGCAACCGGGCGGCGCGAGAGGCGGTGGCGGCGATGATCCCCTATGATCGATTCATCCCTCGAGCGACGAGACGCCGTCTTGAGACAATCCCGCCGGAAGGTTCGAGGCACGCAGATGCGCTGGCAATTTCCTTCGCTCTGATCGGACGCGGTTGGCGAGAGGACCAGGTCTTCGCATTCTTGCGGCCCCGCTATGATCGATCGACTTTCCCCAATGCCGAACTGAGGCACATCGTCGATGGGGCGCGAAAACGCAACCCTTGTTCAGGACATCGGCCCGGGCGGGGACAACCTGCGTATCGACGGTCCCCCGATCTGTCCCGAATGCCATCGAGCAAGGTCTCCCCATCGTTTCCCACCCTGCGTGAACCCACGGACCAAGAACTGGGTCAGATCGCGGAGGTTCGCCGCATCGGCTTAAAGGGAGTGTGCCTCTGCGCCTCGCGGGGGCTGCTTTGGACTGCCACGATCTGCGGCTTTGCTTCATGGGTCATTACCGACGCAACGCGACGAGCGATGCAGGGGCGGCGACTCGATGGAAAGACCTACCCCGAGTGGAGGACACTTCCTGAGCGCAAGACCCACAACGTGTGCGGTACGTCCGCTCGGCACCCCGTCGGGTTGCCTGAGATCGGCGATGCAAGGGTGGTAATGCTCGTCGAGGGATCGGCAGATCTGGTTGCCGCGCACCACGTCATCTGGCTCGAGGGGCGCGCCAATGATACGGCTGCCGTCGCCATGCTCGGGGCGGGGCTTTTGATTCCCGACCAAGACCTCAAAGACTTTGCGGGGAAGCGTGTCCGCATATTCCCCCACGCAGATCGAGAAGGCATGAGAGCCTGCCAACGGTGGGCAGACCAACTCCGATCAGTCGGTGCCACCGTCGATGGATTCAGATTTCGAGGACTAAGGCGGGGCGACGGCGCACCCGTCATCGACATGAACGACCTATGCAAAAACCATCGCCACGATTTTGAAAAACACTGCGCCGTTGGGAGACTAATACCATGACGAATGAGACAATCGTGCCGAATGGCACAGGTGAACCAGGCCCATTCGAGATCGATCGAGGGACACCGCAAGATGCACTCACCTCCATCGATAAAATCCGCAAAGATCTGGAGGCAACCATCCTGACGTTCCCGGCTGCCGCCAACCTAGAGATTCCGCCACGCGAACTGATCCTTCCACCATTCTTCTATGAGGGAGACCTGGGCTACGTCTATTCGCCGAGGGGTCAGGGAAAGACATGGTTCGCGCTGGATATGGCCATCGCGATTGCCGAAGGCAGAAAATTCGGCCCATGGGTAGTCAAGAGGCCGCGAAAGGTGCTGTACATCGACGGAGAGATGCCTTTCGACGATATACTCACCCGAGGACGACTCCTCAGTGGGGGGAAATTGCCAGAGAACTTGCTCCTCTGGCATCATCAGGTTCTCTTCCACCGGCGTGGGAGCGTGCTGAATCTCGCATGTCCCGAACTCCAATCCGCGCTGACAGAATACGCCGTCGCCAAGGGCATCGCGGTTCTGTTTTTGGACAACATCTCATGCCTCATGGGTCAAGTCGCGGAAAACGATGCCGACGCCTGGGGAGAATTGGTCGGCCCTTGGCTACTCGACCTGCGCCGCCGGAAGATCGCGGTAGTCCTGATCCACCATGCTGGGCGGAATGGCAGAATGCGCGGGACAAGCAAGCGGGAGGATGCGGCGTTCTGGTCAATCCGACTGACGCCTTCACAGGACTCCGACGAAGCGAGGGATGGTGCATCGTTTGTCGCGACATTTGACAAGAATCGCAACGCGGTGAATGGCGATTGCCCCCCGCTGGCTTGGAAGTTCAAGCCGGATGGAGAACGGGTGATCCCGGACTGGTCAAAACGTGAGCCTATCGATGTCTTCTTGGATCTGGTGAGGAACGGACTCGAATCCTGCCGGGAAATCGCGGAGGAAATGAATGTCACCAAGGGCTGCGTATCCAAACTTGCCAAGAAGGCCGAAATCAAAGGGCTGATCGAGAACCGCAATGGACGCTACAGCCTGAAAGGGTCGTGACGCACAGTATGTCTGGCATCGTTTCCATCCGCGCCACCCTAGGGTGGTATCCTTGGAAACGAGTGGAAACAAAACTGGAAACGGGACCGTTTCCAAGCCCTTCCCCAGAGGGAGATAGTCTCTCGGATGGAAACGACTGCTATTCACGGGATGCCGAAACTTGGAAACAAAACGGGAAACAGAGGCGGCAAAAACGTTTCCTGCCTTGCTGTCGATCCAGACGCCGAGGGGAAGCCGAGGCCCAATAGGCGTCACGGAGAAACCAGATCCACCCTCACGTCGAGGAACAGGCGGGGACCACCGATTGGAACGGTCGCCTCCCAGAGATCGTAGCCCGTGCCAGACTGGACCAGGTTCGTCGAACCGGCGATCACCGCCCAGTTCAGCAAGTTGGTGGTCTTACGGAAGGACCAGTTGAGGTCCGTTGGGGTCTTTGATTGGCACCACACCAAAGAAAACTTGTTCGATGCCCCATCATGATAGAACGACCCATACTCGCCCCGCGAACAATTCTGGTTTGGATCGAGACCCGAGGCGTATTTGATCAGATTGGGGACGCCGTCGCCGGATGGACTGGCCCCTGTTTCGGCGTCTGCCCCAGCCAGCCCGTGGAACGCGACCCATTCGGGGTACGTCCCGCGCACCTCGATGCTCTGGACCGCGCTGTCAAAGTTGGTGCCTTGTCCCGTCACGCGAACCCAGAGGTCAAGCCCGAGGTCGAGGGGTGATGTGGCGAACAGCCCGTTCGTGCCGCCGTCTATCGGATCCCACGTGTTGCCCGATTGCCTGCCGAACCATTGGAACGACGCGCCGTTGATGTCGCTGATCGCTCGCAGCGTGAAGTGCGACCCGATCTCCGTGGGGTTTGAGACGTCGGAGACCAGAGCCAGGGCCTGAAACTCGCACGCGCCGATGTCGGGCAGAGCGTGGCGCGGGAATCCGCGCTGGTCGGTGGAGGGGGATCCGGTGGCTAGCCCCGCGTCGATGGCGGCGCTGCCTGCGGACACCGGCATAGTCGGGGTGGGTCCGCCGTGGTCGCCGAAGGCGAGGAGCAGCGGGTTGTTCGTGAGGATCTGCGTGCCCGAATAGCCCCCCTGAATGATGCAGTAGCTGGCTGTGGCGGGCCAACCGCCTAATTGCTGCTGCGGGTTGTTCCAAAGGACGCAGTTTTTTAGCGTTGCTGAGGATACGTTGTTGTAGATCGCTCCGCCATCGGCAGCGGAATTGCCTGCGAGGGTGCAGTTGCAGAACGTCGGCGAGGAGCGGTAGCCGTAGATCACCCCACCAGCGGAGGAAGCAGAGTTGCTTTGGAAAGTACTGTTATTCAGCGTTGGTGACGAGTAGTCGTTGAAGATCGCTCCACCGTAACTTGCGGAGTTTCCCGCAATGGTACAGTTGTTTAGCGTCGGCGAAGAATGCAGTTGGTTGTAAATGGCCCCGCCATAGGAGGAAGCGGAGTTGCCTTCGAGGGTGCAGTTGCTTAGGGTTGGCGAGGCGAAATAGGAGTTGCAGATCGCGCCGCCATAGGCGGAAGTTTGAGAACCGTTGGCCCTGCCGCCTCGGATCGTGACTGAGTCCAGGCGGGCCGTGGCGTCTAGATCGAGGGGCTGGGGATGGTGGAATACGTGGTAGGCATTCTCAGAGACGTTAGCGTCGGGACGTCCGTCACCGTCCGTATCGACGTCATCGCGGCCCAGGTCTCCAGAGAGGATGGTGGGGTGTGCACCGGGGTTGCGCTCCTCAAGCTCGGTCTCGACCCCGGCGAAACCGCCGTAGATTGACACTCCCTTTTTCAGAAAGAAGGATTGAATCCGGTTGAGGTTGGTGCGATCGAAGTCGTTGGGGCGGTACGTGCCTTCCGCTACCCAGACTTGGGCACCGTAACCGGCGTCGGCGATAGCCTCGCGCGGCGAACGCTTGGCTTGGACCCACGAAGCCCCATCGTAGGAATCGTCGCCCGATGTGGTCACATGGATGGTAGAGGGGGTGGTGGTCATGGCGAATACGGCGGAATCGACTTGGCCGAAGAAGAAAACTGTGCGGGCCCAGACGCTCGCATCCTCTGTAATCGCGGGTAAGGCCACCTGCGCGCCCGAGATTCCCGGCACCGGAATGGATGTATCACCTGATAAGCCATAGTACCACGCCACGGACAGTGGTGTGGCCTCGCACAACAGGCGAAGCGTCGGCGAGAAACCGGCGCAATAAACGGAGGTATTCTCCGCGCTGTCGATAACTGTGATCGACGACGAGCCGTTCCACTCGCAGGCACCGATATCTGGGAAATCGTCACGCGGAAAGCCTCGCTGGTCGATCGCCGGAGCGCCTGGGGCAACGCCGGTGTTGATTGCAGGGCTGTTCGACCTCGGCGGCATGGTCCGGGTCGATCCGCCATAGGTCCCCAATGGCAGGAGTAATGGGTCGGCCGACAGAATCTGCGTGCCCGAATAGCTCCCCTGGATGATGCAGTGGCTCGCAGTGGAGCTCGAACTTTGCGAAAAGATCTGCTGCGGCAGATTGCCCCAGAGGATACTGTTATTTAGCGTTACCGAGGAGAAGAAGTTGTAGATCGCTCCGCCATCGGCAGCGGAATTGCCTTCGAGGGTGCAGTTGTACAACGACGCCGAGGAGTAGGAGTTGTAGATCGCCCCGCCAGCGGAGGAGCAGGTGTTGCCATGGAGGGTGCAGTTGTTGAGTGTTGAGGAGGAGGAGTTTTCGTTGCAGATCGCTCCACCGTAGCCAGCGGCATTGGCTTCGAGAGTGCAGTTGTTGAGTGTTGAGGAGGAGGAGTTTTCGTTTTGGATCGCCCCACCGTCGTCTCTGCCGGCGTTGGCCTCGAGAGTGCAGTTGTTGAGCGTCGGCGAGGAGGACTTGTCGTTGTAGATACCCCCGCCGGACCCCGCGGAGTTTCCCTTGATGGCGCTGTTGGTGATCAAATAAAAGGAACTCCAGTTGTAGATACCGCCGCCCCACAGCGCGGAGTTTCCCTCTATCGTACAGTTGGCGATCGACGGGGAAGCATTCGAGTTATAGAGGCCGCCACCGCAAGCCCGAGGACCTGAGCCATTGGCGCGACCTCCGCAAATCGTGACGCTATCGAGAGCAGCATTGCTGATGATGCTGACGGGATGATAGAAAACGTGAAAGCTGTTACTACTGGTGGTTGCAGGATCGCTGATGCCGTCGCCGTCAGAATCCGCATCGTTGGCATCGATGTCGCCTGAGAGTACCACAAGGTGTGCGCCGGAGTCGCGATCGGCGAGATTGGTTTCATCACCCGCGAAGCCGCCGTATACGGAGACCCCGCTTTTGAGTGAGAAATGTTTTTCGCGTTCAGCCGTTCCGCCGTTGGGCCAGGATGTGGGCGTGTAGATTCCTTCGGCGATCCAGACCTGGTCGCCGTTCGTGGCCGCCGCGATGGCGGGCTGAAGGTCGGTGAATGCATTGGACCATGAACTGCCGTCACCCAACCCGGTGGCACCGGTCTTGACGTAGATGACGTTGGAGTGTGCGACCGGTGCAATCAGCCAAAGAAACGAGCACAACAAGGACGGAGCAGGATTCCTCATGCGAGAATAGTGCCGGAACGGGACAGTGTTTCGATCCCAAAACGAATTAGTCAATATTTATTCCACGCAAGCAGGGCTTATTACGGTTTTGGGCTAACGGGTTTTGAACAAACCAGCTTAGGACCATCGCTCACAAATGCCCCGCCGCCTTGAGGGAGAACCAGCCCTCGGGGTAGGCAGTGGAGGGGGAGCCAAGGACGACCTGCGCGGGGGAGTGCCTCTCGGGGAGACGCTGTGGGGATCCAGGCCGCCGAAGCCGTTTCCTCCGCGATGCCCCTAGGGATTCCGCATTGGAAACGGCAGGAAACGGAAGTGGAAACGAATGCGTTTCCTTCCCCAGCCCTAGAGGGAAAATTACCTCTGGATTGGAAACGCTCCCGCCATCCGATGGCGCAAAAATGGAAACAAGAGTGGAAACGATCGGCCCGGAACCGTTTCCTCCACTGTCCCACGAACCGACACTGCGACCAGAGCAAGCTCGGCCTGACCCAGCCAGTCGCTGTATCCGCGATGGCAGTGTCATGGTGCAGTGTCACCATCTCAGCACCCACAGGAGCGATTCCGCTTAACCATTCTCGCGACAGGACGTTCTGAGTGCCATGGTGGACCGTGGCAGCGGACATGTCAGTGGACCGTGACCCCCGGCGCGGAAAATGCGGAATTTGCGGAAAAAGGGTGATCCGAGTCGACCGCGCTGAAAAATAGCGACAGGACCAAGCTCGCCTTTGGGAGGCTGGTCTCACGGTGATGCCACACGGTGGAGGTCTCAGGGTCAACCGTCACCGTGAGACCACCCAAAGAATTCGGACGGGTTGATGGATTAATCCCCTCCACGAGAACACCTTTGGACGGCTGGTCTCATCGCGATGCCCATGGTAGGTCTCAGGGGCATCGTCACGTCACCGTGAGACCTGCTCCCAGTTGCGAGGTGAGTGGAACCATCCATGCCTTCGCCATTGATAGGACTTCGATGCGGCTTGCCCTTCAGGCTGCGATCTCTCGATCGAGTCCCTGGATCGGTTCCGCCGAGGAGATTAGCAACCGCACTCCCGTTATGGCCTTGTTTTTGCTGGTGTAATTGTCATCCGGATAGAGGGCGCTCGCTTCGAGATGCCGAGTGCGGAGATTCCAGGCGATCAGTCCTTCAACATGCTTCCTGAATTTCGTCTCGGTCTCCAACGGCGCAAAGAAAACGGTCAACGCATGGACATAGCGGATGACCGTCGGAGTCATGGCCTCGTACTGGCCGAGGAGTTCACCGGGGCCGTCCGCCGACGGATCCCTCCACAGCCCCGGCCAGAGAAGGGTCGACTTCCCGATCTTGGCGTGGTCGGGGTCGAAGATCCCGTAGTTCATTCCCAAAATCTCAATGAGATGCTGCCTGTGCCTCTGCGCGAAGGATCCCGTCTCCCCAATGTAATGGATCAAATGCGATCCGTCGGCATTTTGTCTATGCGTCCACAGGTAGATCCCTGCGGACTTCGCCGCGGAGCAGTGGAACAGCGACCGTTCTCCGGGGATGAACGTGAACGGACCCTGAAAATGAAGGGTGATGTCAGTCATCCGCCTGCCCCTTGAGGTGCTTGCCGTACATCATCAGGAACTTGTCCAGATCCCTGCTGGTGGGCGCAGACCCGTCGTCGGCTCGCTGCCAAGCATCGAGGATCGCCTCCATAAACCCCGCCAAGAGCAGGATGTCCTCGTATCGGGAAGGTTTCTGCTTCTTCCGCCATCCCGGACGCACGCCGGCCATCAGAGCGTTCACGGCGCGGAAGTTGTGCTGGTCGATGATCGGGATCGTGGACGGGAACAGGAGGTGCAGCAGGAAGGCGACCGTGATGAACCGGGTCTTGCCGCCGAAGTCATGGTCAAGGGCCACGAACGTCTCCCGGGGAGTCGGTGGCAGCGCGTCGGAAAACTTCGTCCAGGCACCTTGGATCTGCGCGATCAACTTCTCCTGGGAAGCTGGAATCCTGTTCTTCCCCAGATGCCCATACTTCCACAATAGGGCCTCCCGAAGCGTGTCTCCCGTCACCTCGCTTGGTCGAGCGAACTGCTCGCGGATCCGGTCGTACGCATCAGTCGGATACTTCTTCGTGTCGTACTGGTCGGCGAAGCGTGAGAAGATCGGCGCGATAGCCTGGACAATGTCGTGAGCTTCTGATGTCGACGGCGGTGCGTCGGTCATTCGTAACCTCTATCGCCTGGTTCTCCATGAGTGTTCGCAAGCTGGCGCTTGAAGATATGAATCAACGAGATAAGCACATCCCTTGCTAGGCTCTTTTCCTTTTGAGAGAGTTTTGAGTATCGAGACGCGTAACCCTCAAACTCGTCGATGAGTTTAGGAACTTTTTCCTTTTCCGTCGAAGGGACATCCGGAAAGTCCTCATCTTCGTAGTCCGCGAGTCTGCCAGCCTGCAGCCAAAGTTCCCAACTGGCCAACGCGCCCGAAATTTTCGCCTTTTCCCAATCGCTTTGCTCATAGCCAACAGCTTTAATTGCTGGGGGAGCCAACTGTTGAGCGAGTCCGTAAAGCTTTACGAGAAATCTGATCCGTCGAGTTCTGTTCATATTTTCCTTTGAGAACGTCGGTGCTAAGGGCGTCGCCTGAACGACGTATCCCCGTGTTGAGAGTTGGGACAGCGAAGAGGCGCCAGCCCGAAACGAGCGCTTTGGAGGCGGTTATCCTCGACCACCTGGCTCGACGCTATTTCATTGGTGTTCAAGTTTCTTCAAGATTCTTTTCTGTGATTCCCTTAGCCCTCGCAGAGTATCGCCATCGAGTGACGCGGTTCTTGCGGCTGCGTCCAGGAATCCGAGAATAACGGATGTCGCAGCGACAATCATGAAGGGCGTCACATCGGAGGATTCCCCGGCATCTCTAAAGGGCGCATCCGCAGCAGAGAATTTATCGAATACAGTCGAATCCCGGGTTCCATCAGGGGAATGGACGAGTGCGTTACGCACACTGTTTAGCGCACGAATCAGGGTCCAGACCCGACTGTCTCTCTCATAGGAAAACGCTCGCGCCAGCGCAATTTTGCGAGAGAAATTCAACTGCAGATCATCCAGCGCGCCTTCAGTGGGAATTACTCTCCCTAAAATCAATTCAATCAGTTCCTCGACGAGAAGGTGACATTTCAAAGTCGTGTCCATCAGGGAATCGAATCGACCGAGCCTCTCCTGAAGACGCTGCAGGGATTGGGGCATCTGTTCAGCATTCATTATCTGTAATCTGACGTCGAACGTTGTCGCTCACCGACCGCGACTTTGGGAGCGGTTCGGTGGAGCGACTGGTTCGGTTTGCTCATTTCTTACCGGTCCCAACGAAGCTCGAGCGTCCTGCAGGCGGCCATGATCAGTGCAGGGTCACTGTGAGGAAATCTCGCCTCCAAGTCCGTCGCAAGGGAAAATAGCAGCTCATACCGTCTGGCAGGCTTCGGCTGAAGTGCCCCACATTTGGTGCGCCGGAAGTGGGTGGTCGCCTGTGCAATTTCTACCGCCGTATGAAACACCGTCCTGCAATCATCCTTCCCCAATCCCTGGCAAGACTTCCGCTTCAGAAACCGCGTCCCCGCCTCACCTAGATCACCGCGCAAGTTGCCTCTATCATCCACCAAGCTCATCGCAGCGTCCCAAGCCGCATAGAGCATTGGGAACCGTTCGTATGTGGGAGAGGCACTCATTATGCAACCGATTGTTCGGTCCGGTCCTGTTATCTTGCTTTCAGAATCAGCCCCAGCGCGAGCATGAACAGCCAACAGGTTGCTCCCGGGACGAACCCCAGAAGGAACACCCAGCCCGGTCGTACAGCGGACCTTGGCACCGTTGCGGCGCGAACAACTACGGTCTTTGCCCACACGTCACCGTATCTCTGGTTGAGAGGGGACTGCTGCATGGAGTTGTATCCGACAAGCCCGAAGAACAATGCATCCCAGTAGTATGCCAAGCTCCGTTGAATGGCGCGCATCAAATTGCAGGGCCGTCCGTCGATGGTAATGACCCGCAACCGACAGATTAGCTTCCCCAATGATGCGCCGTGCACCCCCTCCGTGCAGCAGTGGTAAAGAAAGCCACCAAGAAGACTCAGGCCCATCGCCCGAACACTCAGCCCGCCAACACGGTGCTGCCATCCAGGAGAAACTGCTCCGGCATCCTGCCCAATGGCGAGTACAATTGCTCCAAGAATTACACCGACGGGTGCCAGTATAAACCCCAAGAGAAGATCAATGAAGCGAGCGAGAAACCGGATCCAAAAGCCAGATCCTGAAGTGATCACGATTTGCGGTATTGGCGTGGACTGTTCCATTTCTTCCTCCTATGACCGAACGTCCGTGATGACGTGACCGCCTCATCGTCCCATCAACGTCCTCCCGGCCGGGCACACCGGCCCACGTCGGCAGGAAACGAGCGCTTTGCTGGCGGTTCACGTCGATCACGTGGTTCGGTGCCCTCATGGTTTCTGTAGTCGCAAGACGATGAGGAGAACAAACGGCGAGAGAATCCAAAGTGCAAGAGCGATCAATGCTACAACGCGCAACAGCCTGACGATCAAAGACAATACCGGCTTCTCTGGATTCAACCTCTCAGCACAGAGAGGGCCAGTACTCGGGGCATACCACGCAGCGACACAAAAGAGGCCCCAGCACCAAGTGAACGCAATCTGGGCGATAAAGGTGAGAGGATGGCAGAACACCGCACTGCCGGAGGGCCCCATCCTGACGGCGATAAGCGTGCAAAAACCGATCAACAGTATTGTGATGACGATCAGGAGCTTCCTCAGCCTCTGCAGTCGTGCTGCAAGCTTATCGATCACGTTCATGGGTTCTTCACCGAACGAGTCTGTCGAAAAACCATCTTGGGGCCGGGGCCTTTCTGGGTCGATGCGATAAATGGTCCTCCTATCCGAAAAGACCGGAGGTTTCTTCCGGCGGGCGGCGTGTTCGCCGTCCAGC
>Ga0116157_10000253_pt1 | contig 59439 bp, 55 predicted proteins | sample AD_UKC048_MetaG_FD_89882 | JGI IMG/M metagenome (GOLD analysis project Ga0116157, IMG submission 89882) | Active sludge microbial communities of municipal wastewater-treating anaerobic digesters from USA - AD_UKC048_MetaG | ecosystem: Engineered > Bioreactor > Anaerobic > Digestate | place: USA... | reverse complement strand
TATACCACGTATTAAGCTTGACAACAGGGGGACTCTTCGTGACAGCATCACAGTGCTAAAACACGATCCCCCTTTGTTGCAAGCATAACAATATTTGTTTGAATAAAAAAACAAACATATAAGAAAACACGAAGTTACACGAAGAAAATGTTGCAAATGGAATTTGATGATTTATCCCGCAAGATAATAGGCTGTGCTTTGCAGGTACATAAAATCCTTGGTCCGGGAATGCTGGAATCAGCATATGAAGAATGCCTCGCTTACGAGTTGACCTCAACTGGACTAATGATCCACAGACAAAAACCAATTCCTATAATTTATAAGGATATTAAACTTGATTGTGGTTATCGACTTGATTTGCTTGTTGAGCAGAAGATAATCATTGAATTAAAATCAGTAGAATTATTAGCGCCTGTCCATGAAGCCCAGATTCTGACTTATATGAGGTTTGCAGAAATCAGGTTAGGATTATTGATCAACTTTAATGTGACAATTCTAAAGAGTGGTATAAAAAGATATGTTTTATAACCTTCGTGATCCTTCGTGACTCCTTCGTGGATCTTCGTGAAAATAAATATATATGATTCTAATACAATAAGTTACACGAAGAAAACACGAAGTTATGCGAATAAATCAAGACCTAAAAATAGGGGTCATCATCATGTTTCCTTCAATCCTTCCAGAATCTTGCTGACATCCTCCTCCGTCGCCGTCAGCTTCTCCTTGCAAATCCTGATCAGCTCCGATGCCCGCTTTACTTTTTCGGAAAGCGAATCGATCGTGATCTCCCCTTCTTCTATTTCACCGACGATCAGTTCAAGTTCTTTCATCGCCTCGGTATAAGTAATTTGCTTCTCCATTTGATTAATCCTTTAATGATTTGACTTCACTCGAAATTTCCCCTTTATAAAGCCGGGTTGTTAAGTTATCCCCCGCTTTTGCCTCTGAACAGTCAATTAGTGCTTTTCCGTTGAGGTATGTGATGCTATAACCTCTTTTCAGCACATGGACCGGATTCAGAAGGTTTATTTTGTGGTTTAGGTTTTCAATTTCGCTGTTTTTTTGCTTCAACAGTTGTTTCACATGCAGAAAAAAACGCTCCCAATGGTTTTCGAGACCGGTCCTGCTCTCCCGCAACAGTCCTGCCGGTTTGTACGACAGTTTCAATCCGGCCAGGTTGAGGAGATGTTTCTGGCCGGTAATCAAGATCCCCGTTCCATCGATCACCGACCCCGATAACTCCAATATCGCCCGCTTTTCATTTCTGACGAGATTTTCTGTTTGCGTGGCTAGCTCCAGGCAGAATACTTCCCACCTCTTTTTTTCCTCTTCCAAAATATCATTTGCAATTGTTGCCAGATTCTCATGGAGTTCGTTCAACCTTCCCGAAAAATTATGGAACTGCTGAATAATGAAATAAGCGACATCGGTGGGGGTGATCTTGTTGTAACCGGCGATCATTTCCACTACGGTTTCATTGGTGGAATGCCCGATTCCGGTCAGCACCGGCAGCTGGGAAAGAGCTACATCCCTGGCCAGCATGTAGTTGTCGTAGCAATTCAGCCCCACCTCACCTCCACCGCCCCTGATAATGGCAACCGCATCGAACAGGTGTGCGTACCGGCCGATAAGTTCCATCTGGCTCCGGATTGACTCTACCGCTTTGTCCCCCTGGAGCAGCGCGGGGAAGAGGACACAACTGATCCCATATTTCCATGGGTTATTTTCGATGATATTTATGAAATCGCTGAAGCCCTTGCTTGATTTTACCGAAATAACGGCAATTCTCTTCGGCAGAGCGGGTAATTCAAGCTGCCTGTTCCGGTCGAACAGGCCTTCGCCTTTGAGCCGGGCCAGGGTCTCCATCTTTTCCCGGGCCATCTCGCCCAGGGTATACGACGAGTCAATGTCGATGATCTGGAGAGAAAGCCCGTACACAGCATGAAACCTGACATAGGCCCGGAAGAGTATCTGTATACCTTCCTTCAGCGGTTCGCGTATTACTTTCAGGAAATTACTATTGATCCTTACATAGTCGTTAGCCCAGATCGTCCCCCTCAGTTCGGCCTTTACGCTCCCCTTTTCCTTTTCCACCAGTGAAGGATAGCAATGACCGCTGGCCGGGTAGTAATTCAGCTTGGCTATCTCGGCTTTGATCCATAACGGCGACCGGAAGTTTTCTTCCAAAACCACCGTAATGCCTGCCGCGAGCTGCGACAAGGTCATGATTTCCGCTCCGTTATGATGATTTCCTGTCATTCAATCTTCAACCTGCAAACTTCAACCTACAATCTTCAACCTTCAATGCTCAAAAGTACCACTATTTTCCCTTGTTTACCGATTCCGGCCCGGTCTTCGCCGATTTCAGGTTCTCTGGCGATTGTCGCCGTATTATTTTTGCCCCATCAAATTTGTGAAAACAATGTTCAACATTCAAAATCATACGAAAATGGAAAACAACACACAACCTGCCGTAAGGCATGGCCTTAAAGGCAAATCACTGGTATTCGGCGTCCTGGTCATTCTACTCGGGATCGCTCTTTTTTTCAGAAATCTGGAACCCTTTGAAGGCGCCCGGATCTGGGACGTTATTTTCTCCTGGCAGATGTTGCTGATCGCCATCGGCCTGGTGAATATCGTGAACGACTCCTCCCGCCGCGTAGGCTGGATCCTGATCGCGATCGGCGGATTCTTCATGATCCCGGTCATCTTTGATATTGAAAATTACCGGAGCACTTTTTGGCCCGCCCTGTTGATCATTATCGGGCTGATCCTTATTTTCGGCTCATCCAGGCTCTGCAAAAGGTCCTATTCACATAACAAAACCTGGACCGATTCTTCCGGGTTTTCCTCCGGCACCATCACAGATGACTTCGTAGAAGAGGTAGCCGTTTTCGGCGGCCGGGAGCGGTTCATCAATTCGCAATCGCTCAAAGGGGCCAAGGTGGTCTCGGTTTTCGGAGGATCCACCCTCGACATGACCAAAGTGGAGCTGGCACCCGGCAACGTGGAGATTGAGATTGTGGCTATTTTCGGCGGATCGACGCTGGTTGTTCCGAACGACTGGAACATCAAACTGGAAGTTTTTAATATCTTTGGTGGATACAGCGATAAGCGGATCAGGGGGCAGGTCGATTTCAACAAGACGGTTATCGTAAAAGGGGTAGCCATTTTTGGCGGAGGGGAAATAAAGAGCTACTGATCCCGGATGCTGGATTGATATGGCAAGAGGAATAAAAAATCACCTGGAGATTGTTTACCTGATCATGTGGGTGACGCTGGGCGTCATCCACTTTTCCCTTTTGTATTTCGGTTATGGCCTCCGGTCGGTCCATGCTTTTGCCGACAGCCTGGTTTTCAACGGGCTTTTTACGGTGATCGGCAGCGGGCTGTGGTTTATGGTCAGGTACTCCAATTTGCAGACAAAAACCAAAGCCGAGCTGGCGTTATACCATATAACCGGCGCAGCTGTGGCCATTTTTGTATGGATGATGGCGGGCCACCTGATTCTGAATACATTATTCCCTGAGGATCAGGCCTATCAATCTTTTCTAAAGAATACCGTCTTTTTGAGGATATTGGCGGGATTGATGTTTTACGCCCTGCTGGTTTCCATTTTTTACCTGCTGATCAATTTCAGGGAGTTAAAAGAAAAGAGCCAGCGGGAAGCAAGGCTCACTGGATTGCTGAAAGAGGCGGAGCTGAATCTTCTGCGGTCGCAGATCAGGCCTCATTTTTTATTTAACAGCCTGAACTCCATCAGCGCCCTCACGATGACCGATCCGGGAAAGGCACAGGAAATGGTTATCAAGTTATCCGAGTTTATGCGCTATTCGCTGAACTTTCCGGACAATATGACCGGTACGCTGGAAAGGGAGCTCTACAATGCCGAACTTTACCTGGATATCGAGAAGGTCCGTTTCGGCAGCCGCCTGGCATTTGAGAAGGAAATACAGCCCGAAGCGATGAGCTGGATTGTACCGGTCATGATCCTGCAACCACTGGTTGAAAACGCCGTCAAATATGGTGTTTACGAATCTGAAGAAACGACTGTAATCCGGCTGGGGGCCCGGATCCTGGAAAGCGAGCTGGAGATCAGGATTGGCAATACCTACGGTTTCGGTACCATGGCAAAAAAGGGGACGGGGACCGGGTTGCGCAACATCCGGGGCAGGTTACTGAATCTTTATGGAACCGGCAGCCTGATGAAGATCAATCAAACGGAGAATTATTTTGAAGTCACTATCAGAATTCCGGAATATGCAAGAAAAGATTAAAGTTATCATTGTGGATGATGAGGATCTGGCGCGGGAATTGGTAAAGAAATACCTGGCCGGGTTAGCCGATGCGGAGCTGCTTTGTGAATGCTCCAACGGTTTCGAGGCCCTGAAGGCGATACAGGAACTCAGGCCTGATCTTGTGTTCCTGGATATCCAGATGCCGAAGATTGATGGTTTTGAGTTACTCGAGGTGCTGGATGAGAAGCCGGCCATCATATTCACTACGGCTTTTGACCAGTATGCTATCCGGGCGTTCGAGCTGAATGCGGTGGATTATCTGCTAAAGCCATTTTCGAGGGAGCGTTTCGTGCAGGCGTATGAAAAGGCGAAGCTCCGGTTAGGGACGACACCCCAGGGGATGGCGTCCCAAGGGACGCCATCCCTTTTGAAGCACCTCGACGACACCCGGCAGACCCTCGACCGGGTCATCACCCGGCTCGGCTCCAAAATTACCGTTATACCGGTGGATAAGATCAGGTACATCGAATCGGCCGATGATTACGTCATGATCCATTCCGAGCTGGGCGACCATCTGAAAGAGAAGACCATGAAGTACTTCGAGGAGCACCTGCCGAAAGAGCAGTATATCCGCATCCACCGCAAATACATTGTCAATATCAACGAAATCCGGTCGCTGGAACTTTACACAAAAGACAGCTATGTCGCTCTGCTTAAAACCGGCGAGAAACTGAACGTGAGTTCGGAAGGGTACAGGCGGCTGAGGGAGAGGTTTTAGATTGGGCGATTGGGCGATTGGGCGATTAACCGCTACGCGGTAAAAACATCAAATTCGTCAAATCCACCAATCCCCCAATTCCTTAAATCATCACCTCGCCCAGCCGGTGCCGCCATTTTACAAACCCATCAATCATAGCCGAGCCGGCATCGTCGTGGTGGATGACATGGAACACCAGGTCATGGTCGATGTGGGAGGCGCGCCAGGCCTGCTTGTAGTTGTCGCGCCCGCTGTTGCGCACCTGGTTTATGGCGTCTTCCACCCGCCGGTACTGCCTGGCCATCGCGCCGTCGCCCTTGTCGAGACTCCAGATGTAAGTAGCATGGGAGTTCAGCAGCTCCCAGATGAAGTGGTTCATTTTCTCCCCTTCAACAGTGAATAGAAACCCGAAATAGGGATTCAGCGTGAACTTCAGCCTCGATCCGGCCGCCTGCTTTACGCCCGCCAGGAATTCGAGCTGCTTGCGGTTCCGAACCTTGTACTTCTCCAGGATCTGCCCGAGCATCTCCTCTTCGGTCTGGCTGAAAACATTGCCGGCTTCACCGGGGCCAAACTCACCGAAAACCTCATCAGCCGAAAAAAGGCTTTTGTCGACATTGACCTTGAAGGGAGGTTTGAATAGAGCAGCCGTCCGGATATTCTTGATGCTGTCGATCAGGTTCTCATCGATTTTCTTGATCAGGACCGATGCAGCGCTGGTTTCGACCGGTTTCCCGTGTTCCAGGAATATAGTGGCTTTGACGTCGAATTTCCGGGTCCCGAGCGCTTTCACGAAGTAGCTTTTGATGAACTCAAACTCAGGAAGGAGAAAATCATTATCAACCTTAAACCGCAGCATTTGCTTTAGTTCCGGGATGTTCCTGTCGAAAGCCACATAGCCTAGCTTGAATTCGGCATCCTTGAACCAGGCATCGAAAGTCACTTCCAGCTTCTCTTTTTCCTGGTACGACCGAAACATGATATTTTTCTTCCAGACTTTCTCCGGGATGGGTTCCGGCTTGTCGGAAAGCTCCCGGAAAGCCTCTTCCATCGCCTGGTCGAGGTGGTTCATTCCGCTCGAATAGTAGCGTAATGCCGTCTTCAGGCTGTCTGTATCGCTGAGGTTCCGGAACCGGATTGATTTAACCAGCGATTTTGGATTTTGAGCGGTAAAAGAGGAAAAGTCCCTGAGAAAATAATCCTGGATATTCACTTCGAGCAGGCCGGTATCCTTTTCAAAAGAGACTTGCTCTGTAAGCCAGTAGATCTCATTCACCCGGCTAAATTTGATATCATCGACAGGCAGGTTTGAACACTCAACCGCGATCGATACGGTTTCATTGAACCATATCTTTTTCTGGCAGATTTTAATAATGACGTTTTTACTGCTCATACCCGCTCACAGGAAATAATAGCACTTTTAAATCCAGACCGAAATTAGAAAATTAATTCCGAATTCTTCAAATCAACCCATCCGCCCACTAACTTTGCACTCTGAACTTTGAGTTTTGCACTTTGAACTTTGCACTTTGAACTTTCTTTACATTATTTCCGCCGCTTTTGTCCTGGTCGTACTTGTTCTCCTGGTAAGGTATGCCTGGGGGATTTTCTTTGATTCGAACTACCGTCCGGTGGAGTGGGAATATGCCGTTATAAATGGGCGGGTCAGCAAGGAACTCGAAAAGCTGGAGCGTAATTACCCCGATAAGGTCCGTTTTTTCAACTGGTGGTTCCAGGTGGAGCGGCTGAAAAGGGATGGCATCCCCGGCGATTTCGCGGAACTGGGCGTTTACAAAGGGGAAAGTGCGAAAATTTTACAACTGATGGACCCGTCCCGGACTTTTCATCTCCACGATACTTTTGAAGGCTTTAAAGAAGAAGATCTTGAGAACGAAACGGGAGAGGCGGCAACCTATACGACCCGTAATTTCGCCGACACCAGCCTGGAAGCGGTGAAGCGTTACCTGGGGGAGGAAGGGAAGTTTGTGTATCATGCGGGGAGGTTTGATTTTTCAGCCCCCACCCCGTCCCTTCCGCCAGCTGGCGGAGAGGGAGAAAGGGAGGGGGCTTACGCCCTCGTCAACCTCGATGCCGACCTGTACAACCCGACCAAAGCCGGACTGGAGTATTTTTATCCCCGGTTGTCGCCCGGTGGTGTCATTTTCATCCACGATTATACGCACAAATGGCCCGGGATTAAGCGGGCCACAGATGAATTTATCAGCAAAATTCCGGAAACGCTAGTCCATGTCCCGGATATGGATGGAACGGTGATGATCGTGAAGATCAGTTCTCCGGCTTTGCAATTACCTCGCCTTTGATGGTGAGGAGTTCACCGGAAGAGATTCCTTCAAAAGTAACGGTCACCGTTTTGGTAAAGGAGCCGGCCCTGGCCGCGTTATAGGTAGCTTTCACAATACCCGTTTCACCCGGTTTGATCGGTTCCTTCGTGTATTCAGCCACGGTACAGCCACACGAGCTTTTAGCCGCGGTCATGAGCAAGGGTGCCGTTCCGTTGTTTTTTACCGTAAAAGTTACCGTAGCCGGATCGTTCACGACAATCTTCCCGAAATCATGGGTCGTCTCATTCCATGAATAGGTTTTGGCAGGCTGCTGCTGCACTGCCTGGGTCTGTGCTGAAATGATCTGCACACCCACTAATACCAGAACAAATAATGCTGCAATTTTTTTCATTTGATTATATTTAAATTTATTTGAAGAATCTTCGGCCAAAATTAGGGGAACAGACCGGAAGGATTGGTTAACAAAGTCATAATTATTCTTAATGAATAGTAAATGAATTGTTAATAGAAATACCATCAGCCTCAATTTTAGTAATTTCGCTTTATGACAAACCGTTCGGTACAATGGGTAATCGGCCTGGGTATCCTGGCCATTTTAGCCATCCTGGCCGGGCAGGCCTATTTTTTTTACCAGGATTTTAATCTGCGTGAACGACAAACAGTCCAATCCTTCCGGATTTCATTGCAATCGGTGGCGGAAAGCATAAGCCAGTTCAATAAAAGCACTTTGCCTGACAATATCATCCATCAGTACAGCCCCGATTATTTTATTGTCGATATCAACAACAGGATCGATCCCTGGGTACTGGAACATTATTTACGCACAGAGCTGATGCGCCGCCACCTCGATGTCGATTTCGAATATGCCATCTATGATTGTGACGACGACCGCATGGTTTATGGAAATTACGTTTCGCTCGATCAGACGGAGGAGGTGAAGAACAAGTTGGAATACTGGCCAAAGTATGAGGAAGGGCTCTATTATTTTGGGGTTCATTTTCCGGGAATGCGAAACTACCTTCTGGGGGAGATGGGATTATGGTATTTTTTTACAGGTATTCTGGTCATGGTCATATTATTTTTCGGTTACAGTATGATGATCATCCTTCGCCAGAAGAAGCTTTCGGAGATTCAGCGGGATTTTATCAACAACATGAGCCACGAATTCCGTACCCCCCTCACTTCCATCGGCCTCGCCTCGGATGTCATCCTGGAAGAGGGGCAAGAGGGCGATAAAGCCCGGTTCAGTAAGTATTCGGCGATCTTAAAAGACCAGATCATTCAGCTTCAGAAAAAGGTCGATAAAATCCTGGTCCATGCCGAAACGGAAAACAAATTTTTCCGGCTGAACACCCAGAAGTTATACCCGGAGGACGTGGTTACCGAAGTGCTTGAAGAACTGAAGCCATCGGTTGAGCATTCGAACGGTGTCGTGAGATTCACCGTTCAATCGGGAAATCAACTGATCAATGCCGATCGTTACCACTTTTCAGGAATTCTTATCAATCTCATCGACAATTCTTTAAAATACACCAGCAAGCCTCCGGATGTTTGCATTACCTTGTCGGCCAATCCAAAGCGGGTATTTATTAAATTGGAAGATAAGGGAACCGGTATTGACAGTAAATATCTCAGGAAGGTATTCATGCCCTTTTTTCGGGTCCCCAGCGGGAACATTCACAATGTCAAGGGGACCGGCCTGGGGCTGAGTTATGTCAAGCAGGTGTGCGATCTGCATGGCTGGAAAGTGAAAATTGAGAGTGCGCCGGGGCAGGGAACCACGGTGACGATTTCCATACCCAAAACAGAATAGTATGGTAACCAGAAGCCGGATATTGTATGTCGAAGACGACGAAACGCTCGGGTTCATCACCTCCGAGAACCTGGAGAGAAAGGGGTATGAGGTCATTTTGTGCAAAGACGGAGAATCGGCATATCGTCTCTTCAAAACAGAATCCTTCGATTTATGCCTGTTTGATGTCATGCTCCCAAAACTCGACGGGTTTACGCTGGCACGCCTTGTCAGGAAGGAAAACGAGGAGATCCCGATCATTTTCATTTCAGCTAAAACACTGACGGAAGACAAGATAGAAGGGCTGTTGCTGGGCGCCGACGATTACCTGGTGAAGCCATTTAACATTGAAGAGTTAACATTGAAGATTGAGGTGTTCCTGAGGAGGTCGAGGGTAAATAAAGCTGAATCACCTGAAAGTGAAATCCGGATCGGCAGTTGCACCCTGGACATGGGCCTGTTGCGGCTGGAATGTGGAGGAATTGTGAAAAAACTGACATTCCGCGAAGCTGAACTGATCAGTTACTTCAGCCGGAACCGGAATAAATTGCTCAGCCGGGAGCAGATCCTGGAGGCGGTATGGGGTGGTAACGACTATTTCTCCGGCCGGAGTCTCGATGTATTCATATCGCGGTTACGAAAATATTTCCAGGATGATAAGCTGGTCAGCATCGAAAACCGGCACGGACTGGGGTACGTTTTTGAGGTGAAATAAAAGCGAAAAAAGGGACGCCATCCTTTGGGACGCCATCCCTGGGATCATTCCTCCGGTTCGGCATGTATGGTAATACGCAGGTTGCTGATCTGTTTTTTCAGCTCCTCTTCAATCCTGTCGCAGTAAGCGTGCACTTCTTCCAGTTTCTTGTCGGGCGGCATCTCCAGGTGAAATTCCACGAAAATATAGCTGCCTGCTTTCCGGGTTTTCAGATCGTGATATTTTACACCCATTTTTACCAGCGAATCTTCCAGTTTTTTAAGATCAGCCAGTTTAATCGAAGTATCAAGCAATGGGGAAAAGGCCCTGGCTAATAATTCATAGGCTTCTTTCAGAATAATAACAGCCACCAGGATGGCTATGATGGGGTCGATGATATGGATCTTGGTGATCCATATAAGCAGCAATCCGATTCCGACTCCAAGGGAAGTGTAAACATCGGTCTTGAGGTGCAGGGCGTCTGCTTCAAGGGCCACAGAATCGGTCTCTTTGGCTACTTTATACAGCTTCCTTGACACAAAAATATTTACCCCGGCCGAGATGAACATAACCAATGATCCAAGCCCGATCGAATCCACAGGTTCCTTGCCGGTCATTTTACGGGTTGCTTCATAAACGATCCAGGCGGCGGCGACAAGAATCAGCAATGCTTCAAGAACGCCGGAAAGGTTTTCGAATTTTCCATGGCCATAGGGGTGCCGTTTATCGGGAGGATTGTCGGATACTCGAACCGAGAAATAGGCAATAACTGCTGCAACCAGGTCCATCAGAGAATGTATGGCTTCCGACAAAATACTGACAGAACCGCTGATCATACCTACAATAAACTTCATGATAATCAATAAAGTATTGGAAGCGATGGAAAGACGGGCTATTCTGACTTTCTTATTCATTAAGAATAAATTTTAAGTCAAATGTACTATTAATAAAAGGCAAGGCGAGAGTGTGTTTTTACCAATTTTTACCAGGGAAGACACTGATCTGTACCCAGATAATCTTTTACAGCCTCATCAAATGTTTCTGCTGACACGCAACCCGTAGCAAGCACACTTCTGTAAGCCCCCTCCAGCCTTTGCCTGAGTCGTTTTTCAATCTCACCTAACCTTCCAGCAGGTAAAATATTTTGCATCTCATCATCATCGCAAGGCCGGCCCTGAAGTTCGTAGTCATAGAATCCCTTCCGGGTTTTTAATCCAAGTTCATTATTTTTGATCAGCTCTTTCATCCGGGCCACTATCGGGAGGTAAAGACTTTTATCCGGTTCATTTTTAATGTAATTCCGGATGGAGGCCAGCATGACATCGATGCCCACATGGTCGAAAAATTCAAAGACCCCGGCCGGGAAAAATCGCTCCTTCACGAGATCATCCATCTGGCGGTACGAAATGTCGCCGTCTTTACAAATATTAAATGCTTCGGCCTGGAAATCAAGGAGAAGACGGTTCAGGATAAACGCATGTTTTTCATCCTGCATGAAAATATTTTTATGAATAAGTCTTAGAAAATCCTTCAGTATGCCAACGGTTTCTTCCGAAGTATCAGGACCCTGAATCAACTCGACCGTGTTCTTCAAATTTACCGGAAAGAAGAAATGCATACCTGCAAACCGCTCCTGCCTGGATTCGGAAGGGATTAACATGGATGGGTTTATGGAGGATGAATTCGTTGTAAAAATGCATTTCCGACCCACCATGAGGTCAAGGTTGCGGAAAAATTCCTTCTTCGTTTCCAGATCTTCGGAAATGGCTTCAATCACCAGGTCGCAATCGGCCAGGTCGCCAGGTGTTTCTGTTATTTTCGTCTCTTCGTTTTTTTTCCGGAAAGCCGCATCGGTCAGGATCCCGCTTTTCAGTAAGATATTGATCTTTTTCGCCGCCTGCTTCGCTGCCTTCTCTTTGCCCATACTGCCGCTGCAAAGCCAGGTAAGACGGAAATCATACCCCAGGAGAAACAGGAATATGGATGACCCCATCTTTCCTTCTCCAACAATGCCAATATGTTTTATTTTTTTCAATTAAAAAGTCAAATTTAACGGTATTCCATCAGATAACCCGCCTGCATGAATTTAGACACTTCGGTGACAAAACTCAGGACCAGGTCGCCCGGGTTGAGTTTTTCGTTCCTGAGGATATTGTCGAGGCAGATAAACGCCATCGGCGGTCCGGGATAACCCAGACCTGACATTTTCGAATACAGTTTTTCTTTAGCGATGCCGAGCGTCTCACATTCCTCCATGATCAGTTCGGAGATGTGACGGGAAGGGAAGTTGACCTGGAAATATTTCAGTTTTGAAAGATCCGCCGGGTATTTTCCGAGGTACCGCTCCAGCCCGTGAAGGAAAACACTTCCCCCGGATTCATGAAAGTTGCGGGCCAGCTCGTCGCGAAACATCTGCGCGAGGTGATGGTAACCTTTCTCGTACTCCTCCTTCGGGTTCATCCAGTAGGCGGGCCGGCGGTTGTTCATGGCGCTGGGCTTGTCGCCACCGACCGATTCCATATAGGTGCTCTCCAGGTAAAGCCCTTCTTCTCCGTTTCCTGCCTCAAGAAACACAGCCCCCGCTCCGTCGCCCAAATAGTACCTTAAAAAGAGCTCTTCCTTTTTCACCACCGCCTGGTTGTAATATTCGGCCCTGAGCTCCGACGACGAAATACCCGAAGAGATGACCAGCGTGTTCCGGTACCTCCCGCTCCGGATGAGTTCGTGGGCGATGAGCAGCGCTTTGTAAGCGGAGGTGCAGTTGGCATGGACCGACGTCTCAGCACACCGGCTTATGCCAAGCGCTTCCTGGATCCTGACCGATGGCGTCGGCATCTGGTCCATATGGGCGCTGCCGTAAACGATAAATTCCACGTCACCGGGAGTTTTGCCCGCCATTTCCAGTGCACGTTGCGCCGCTTTCACACTCATGGTGATGTTGTCATCGGTGAATTGCCGCGTTACCGGATCGATGGCATAGTAGTACCGTTCGATCTCCAGCAATTCTTTCATCATCATCTTCAGGCGCTTCATCCAGGCCCTGATCTTTTCGGGTGCTTCATGCAATTCGCCGAGGACCTGTTCGGCCTCATCGATCGACAGGGGCCTGCCGGGCAGGTAGCTGCCGGTGCCGGCGACACGAATGGTTTCCGGTAGGATGTGACTCATAATGATAGTGTTGAAATCATTCCCTTTGCTATTTTTAATGTCTCTTCCACGACGGTTTTTCTCGAAACGATCCGGTGGACCAGGCCCATCTCCAGGGCCTCGCCGGCGGAGAAATTCCGTCCGCCCAGGAGCAGTTCGATGGCTTTTTGACTGCCCGCTGCTTTGGTCAGCATGACCGTTCCGCCGCAACCAGGCATCAAACCGAAGGAGCTTTCCGGGAACCCGAAAACCGCACCCTCTGCACAAATCCTGAACCGGCAGGCCAGGGCCAGCTCCAGCGCCGATCCGAGACAGACGCCCCGGATCGCAGCGAATGTCGGTACCGGAAGTTTTTCTATGTATTGAAAACAATCACGTGCCATGGAGAGAAAAGCCGGGATCTCCTGCGGGTAGTTAGACGGAAGGGTTTCCCTTACCCGCCGGCACAGGTCGGCAGGATCAGCGCCCGAGGAAAAATGTCGGCCCGTTCCATAAACCACCAGGGCCCTGATCCCTGAACCGGGAATGACCATCCGGGTCAGCAGGCTCAACTCGTCGAAAAACCGGCGGTCCATGGTGTTCGACGGCGGCTGGTCAAGCGCCAGTTGGCCGATGCCATCTTCTGTTATCCAACGGATGGTCTTAAGCTCCATTGCTGAGAAAAATAGTCAGGCTGGTGATAAAATTCCGGGAATGCGAAAGAGAGCAGACAACAGATTGGAAACCGGCCTTGCTGAGGGCCGTATGCCACCGCTCACTGAACCGGATCTCCGGTTTGCCAGAAGGATCGTTCAGAATCTCTATTTCCGTCACCGCGATATTTATTCCGACCTGGTAAGCAATCCTTTTCCTGATGAGGTAACGGGCGGCCAGGCTACCGGATAACCCTTTCCTGCCAATGGTTTCCAATTCCTTTTCCGTAAACCAGTTTTCCTTATCTTCCGAAGATGAAAACAGAAGGATAAAATCTTCCCTGGATATGATATCGGTGAAAATGTTTTTTTCCGTGATAGTCTCCATCAGCCTGAATGAAAATTATTGACCGCCAGAGCGCAGAAAAGCCGGGTCTCCTCCGCCAGGGCGCTTTCCGTATCCATTTCCCGGGCATTGTGAATGGATCTCATGATGGAACGGATCACTCCGGGATCACGGTCATCTGTTAATTTTTGAAGAAAATCAAGGGTGAAGGCATGAAGACCGGCAGCAGGCAAAACATAATCGGCAAGGCCCAGCGCCATCGCTTTCTCAGCATCGACAGTGTCACCCGAAAGGATCATTCCGGCCGCCTTAGCCTGGCCGATCAGCCGGGAAAGCATGACCGTTCCGCCCAGACCCGGCATCAGGCCGTGGTTGATCTCGGGGAATGCAAAAAGGGCGTTCTCCGAGCAAATCCTGAAATGGCAGGCCAGTGCGATCTCCAGTCCGCCACCGAAGCAAATCCCGCTGATCTCCGCAACAACAGGTAAATCCGATGATTCGATATACCGGATGGTCTCCTTGCCGGCGGTCATCTTCTCCGCCAGAAGGACTTCGTCCAGAGCCAGTTTCTTTAAGTGTTCCAGGTTGGCGCCTGCCGAAAAATGACGCCCGCTTCCCCGGATGATCACCCCTTTCAAACCGGGTTCGCCGAATAGCTCTTCCAGCAATGGCAACGGCAAAAATGCCGGTTCTTCCAGCTGATTTCCTTTGGGCCCCTGCAACTCCAGGATCCCGATCGACCCCGATCTTTCCCATATCTTTTCCCATGAAACTTCCATCAGGTGATCAGTTTATCGGTAATGCTTTTCGGGATATCCCTTACCAGTTTCCCCTTGTCGGTAAAAAGTGTCTTAATGGTTGCAGAGCAGATCTTCAGGTTCGATCCTTTTAAATACATCTTATGATGAAAAACAAGATAAGGAGGTTCACTTGTAATCCCGGTCCTGACGATCACTTCGTCGAAAAGTGAAATTTCCCGGCTGTACCTCATATGCACATCGATCACCACAAGCAACAGGTCGTTTTCATGAAAATAACCGAGGAGGCCGAGGTTCCGGAATAGCTCCCATCGCGCCTGCTCAAGATAATTCAGGTAAACGGCATGGTTCACATGACCGTATGAATCAAGCTCATAACCTCTTACGCTGAAATTATATTCGAACATCTTTTCACTTTTTTCGGTAGTCCGACGACTGAAGCCGTTGTATCGTGTACGTTTGTAGTGAGGGTGTCTCAAAAATCTGACATTTCGATTTGATTACCTGAAGACAGTTCGTGCTCCAACGACTAAAGCCGTTGGTTCCGAATGTTTTATTAGGGTTGGAACCGACGGCTTCAGTCGTCGGACTACCTTTAAAAAGTGAATATATGGACTTTTGAGACAGCCTCTTCATTTTTTTAACCTGTTCGGAACCAACGGCTTTAGTCGTTGGAGCACTAATTAAAGCTGAATTATTCCACATAGTGAATAATTTCATTTTCAGCTCAAAAATAATTTTAAAGAATTTCCCCGTACAAAAATAGAAGGAAAGTTTTATTTATTTTGCCAGAAGTTGAAAACGGAATCATTTACTCAATCATAAAACCGGAAAAATGCCGAAAAAAGTGGTCATTACGGGAATGAGCCTGATTACTTCGCTGGGATTGGATCTTCAGACAAACTGGGATAATCTGATAGCGGGCAGGAACGGCGTTAAACACATTTCGCTGTTTGATCCCACGGATTTGCAAACGCAGGTTGCAGCGCAGGTTTCCGAAGATTTTGAGGCTTGCTCGACAAAATACCTGAAGAAGCGGACCGCCGACCAGATGACAAGGGTCACCCGGATGGCATTTGTATGCGCAACCGACGCAATAAAAGATGCCGGAGTGGATTTTGAGGCTCAGGACAGGACGAGGTGCGGTGTCATTCTCGGTGTGGTAAGTACCGGTAACACATCCGCCGAAAAAGGTACGACGGCACGGAACCGGGTGCTAAAAAGCATGAACAATGCCATGCCGGCCTGGATCTCTCTGGAGCACAAACTGATGGGGCCTAATTTTACCGTATCCTCTGCCTGCTCTTCGTCGGCATATGCCATTGGCCTCGGATACGACCTGATCCGCAACGGCGCGGCCGATATCGTGATCACCGGGGGGGCCGACTCTATCATCAACCGCGAAGAGATCGAGGGATTCAACGAACTGTATGCCCTGTCGGTAAACAATGACCCCGAAACCGCCTGCCGTCCCTTTTCGCTTGACCGCGACGGGTTTGTCATCGGGGAAGGCGCCGGTATCCTTGTTCTCGAATCGGAAGAGTCGGCTAAAAAACGAGATGCCCGGATTTACGCCGAGCTGGCCGGGTATGCCATAACCAGCGAAGCTTACAACATCATGGCCCCCATGAAAGACGGGGAAGGTATCTGCCACACCATCCATGAGGCGTTAAAAAATGCCGGCGTAAAACCGGAGGAAGTGGAGTATATCAATGCCCACGGGACGTCGACGATTCTTAACGACCGCTACGAAACCATGGCCATTAAAAAGGTTTTCGGAGAAGGGGCTTACCGGATTCCCGTTTCATCGACAAAGTCGATGATCGGGCATACTGTGGGAGCTGCCGGCGCCATTGAAGGGATCGTGACCATTCTGAGCATTTATCATGACGTGATCACGCCAACGATCCATCTCGATCAGCCGGATCCTGAACTGGACCTCGACTATGTCCCGCACACCTCGCGCAACCAGTTGGTAAACTGTGCCTTATCCAATTCATTTGCCTTCGGGGGACATAATGCCACGCTGGTATTTAAGAAATATGCCTAATTTTACCCTCTTAATCCCAAAAAACATAACCTGTATATGATCGAAATAACAGATGAAATCAGAAGTGATGTACGAGAAATAGTCTGCCAGTTCTTTGCCGAACAGTGTGAAGTGGAGATCGGCTCCATTAACGACCAGACCAACATCATCACCGATCTCGAAGGCGATTCGCTCATGTTCCTGGAATTGATCGAAATCTTTAAAAAGAAATACAATCTCGATATCGAACTGAAAACCGTCGGGAAATATGTCCTGAAACACCCGGTGGAAACCATCGGACAATTGATCGAAACCCAGTTGCTGATGATACAATACGGGAACCAGATTTTGGAAATGAAATAGTTGCAACCCGATGAGTGAAATTGCCGGATGTGGGATCGATATTGAAGAGCTGGCACGGTTCTCCAGGCATTTACCCGTTAACGAATCCATTCCTGATCTATGGCACATGATCTCTACCGAAGAGGAGATCAGTATCAACCGGCAGGTTTCGCCCCACGTTTCATTTCCCCTCTCATTTTCCTGCAAGGAAGCCATGTTCAAAGCCCTCGGAAGGAGCTGGACCAACAGCAATATTTCCTGGAAAGAGATCGAACTGATCTTTCAGGATCATCAACTCGGGGGAGATTTTCTCATCCGGCTGTCCGGTCATGCCCTGGAACGTTACCGGGCTTTAAACTGCACGAGAATCGAATCCGCTTTCTCCTTCACGGATGACTATGTAATTTTTCAGATAATTTTACACTCTTAAAATCTGGCGTTATCGGAACCTGTATCATTTTTCCTGCATTTCCGGGTGAGTATACCGGCAAAGAGGGCCAGGCGCTCCGGGGCCGGGAAGCCCATTTCCGCCAGTTGGTCGCCCTGGCCTCCGATACCCTGGATACAGATCTTACCAGGTTTGATTTTGCTGAAAACCCGATGCTGAATGACGAGCTGAAATCACAGTATATCGCTTATATCTATAGTTGTGCCGTCGCTGATGGACTTTTGGCACAGAATATAGCCCCCGTGCATGTTTCGGGCTATTCCATGGGCATTTACGCCGCGCTTTATTATTGCAGGGCCATCCGGTTCACCGACGGGCTTTTTTTGATCCGATCGGCCTGGGAGAAGATTTCGGAGGCAACGGATGATAACCGTTACGGAATGGGTATGATCATCGGTTTGAAAGAAGATGATATTACCCGTTTCCGGGGATATGGGGAGAATGTCGAAATCTGTAACAGGAATAATCCCTACACCTATATCATCTCTGGCAAACGGGATGCCGTGGAGGCCATTTTATCTGCATCGCTCGAAGAAGGTGCGCTCCGGGCCAGCCTGCTGCCGGTTTCGATGCCGTATCACTCCATGATCCTGCATACGGCATCCACCCGTTTCGGAGATGCCATCCGCCAGATGGAGATAAAAAATGGCAAACCGGTTTATTTTTCAGCGTTAAGCCAGGAAGAAATTATCACCGGGGATGGCCTCAGGAGGGAGCTTATCCGCAATATTTTCAGCCGGATGAATTGGTATGAAACGATGAAATCACTGATAGAAAAGGGAGTAACGGCTTTTTATGAGTGCGGCGCCGGCGACGGGCTGACAAAGAATTTCAGGTTTATCGGGGGTAGTTTCAAGGCGTATCCGGTGGATAAATACCGGCAATTTATTGATGATCCTGAAGCTATATCACTCAGATGACATCTTTTCCCAGTTTGATCTTCCATAAACTTCCGACGCTTTCATAGAATTGATCCGGCGGAAGTTTTGTCTTCATCACACTATTGAAAAAATTGTACTTCGACAAATCGTGGTCGACGATCTGGTCTTTAACCTCACGATAATAAACCGTTCCGGGCATAGGTGTGAGGATGGTATAACCGGCATAAACGACCGGATTTGAGGCGGAATAAGCGGCCAGGGCCTTGAAATCTTCTTCGCCGTAATCATTCGGAACGATGTAGTTGCCGCGGATCATGATGTCGTTGCGGTGAAAGACTTCGATCGATTTTTTAATGTTGGAAGCGGCTGAGCGCTTGTTGTACTTATCCAGTTCTTCATCGCGGAACGATTCGAATCCGCAGATGACGACTTTCAGCCCCGCCCGGGCCAGTTTTTCGATCAGTTCGGGATGCCTGGCTGCCGTGTCGGGACGGATATCCATGACGTACTTTTTCACGATCCCCTCTTCAAGGATGCGGTCGAACAGTTTGTCGATGAACCGGATATCGACGATGGTGTTGGCATCGGCAAACCGTACCACGCCATAGTCGTCGAGTCCTTTCAGTTCTTCGATCACCGATTCCACCTCGCGGATGTAATATTGCTTGTCGTGCTGGGGCCAGATGGCGCAGAAGGAGCATTCAAAAGGGCATCCGAGGGAAGTGAAGATATACGTGACGGGAGTCGGGTCGTTGCCCACCTTATAGGTTTGCAGCCAGCGGGTGAGGTGGCTCCGGTCGGGGTGGATGAAATCCTTGCCGGCGGGATCCCAGTCGGAGGCCGGTTTAGCGGTCCGGCGAAGCGTACCATGCTCATTGAGAATGATCCCTGCCGTATGATCAGGAGGTAATCCTTTGTCAAAGTGGATCACCAGGTTGCGGAAGATGCCGGCGGAATGCCCCGGGCACAGGATATCCACGCAAGGATCGGCGAAGTCTTCCGGGCAGATCGTCACATGCAGACCGCCGGCGACGGTGATTATCTCCGGGTTGAATTTTTTTGCAGTCCGGAAGATATCCAGGCCTGCATAGAGCTCCGATGCTATGAAGGTCACTCCGACAATATCGGGCTGATATTCAGCCAGATAACCCAGAACCAGTTGTTCAAGCGGTGGGGCATCCGGATCGAGGTCATATTCCCCCTTCAGATCGATGACGGTTACATCGAAATCTTTAACGGCGGCTGCAATGGTCAATAATCCCAGCGGAGGCCCGATCAGTTTCTTATGTATAAACGGCCGGGCATCGGCGGGAGCATACTCCAGGATTTTATTCTCAGGAGACCGGGGTGGATTGACAAGGAGGATCTTCAAACCAGGAGACCCGTCATCAATTGAGTTTAATGCTCTTGTTCACCTTTTTCCAGCCCGCGTTGGCGATCAGTTTGGCCACCAGGTTGTATTCCTGGCCCATCCCCCAGAGCTGCACCGGTCCGTTGCCGTGCCAAACGCTTGCCGGGCTGGAGTTATCAGGCTGCACCAGGTAGATGAACCCGAGGAAATTTCCGTTATTGTCGAAAATAGGGATCATCATGACCGGGCCGGTGTAATTCATCACCATATGGCCGTTCGAACCGAAATAATAATCATAGGTGGAATAATTGAACAGTTCGCTGAAAGCCGTTTCCGACTGGATGTGGACGGTGACCGTACCGTCGGGGTTTTCCCGGAAGAAATCGTTTTCATCGATTACCGTAGAGAAGGAGGCGAGCCTGACCATGTCATCATCCAGGAACCCGAATCCCCAATCCGTATAGAAGGCCGGGAGGAAATGAGCGCCACGGATCGCTTCCTGTTCCTGTGCAACTTCACGGAGAGTGTTGACAAGCGCTTGGCGTGCTTCCGGCGTGACAAACGGGTTGCCTGTTTTTTCGATTCCGGACGCCGCCGGATTAGAAGTTACGTCGGCCGGTTTCTGGCACGATACGATAAATAGTCCTGATAATAAAACGATTAAAAATGCGCTGGCCCTTTTCATAGTCGTAGTTTTAGGTTATCGGCCCAAAAATAGATTAAAATATGGCTATTTATGCTTTCGATTTCTTAAATCATTAACAATGAAATGTTAAAAGGATGGGTTGGCTGGAAAGAAAAAAAAATTCGCAATACTTGTTATTGTAATTGCGAAATGATATTGTGAAATGATATTGTGAAATGAAGGTGTTGCCCGATCAGGGGTCGAACCTGAACTCTTCTGATCCAGAGTCAGACGTGTTGCCAGTTACACCATCGGGCAATGAGAGCGCAAAAATAGTAAATTTTGAATGTTCAGGATCGAATATAGAATTATTTTCATTTGGAAATGATCAGTTTTTCAATGGTAGAATGGCCTTCTTCATCCGTAAACAGTACCCAATAGGCCCCTGTTCCCAGGTGATCTGTCGGAATATGCGTCATATTCAGGCCAGCCGGAAGAGTTATAACCTTAACAATCTGACCGGAGTAATTTATAAGCTTAATGATTATATCTCCCCGGTGATCAGAACATTGTATGGTCAGATGATCTTTGGCAGGATTTGGATAGAGTGTAAAATGGATCTTCTTTCCGGCTTCCGGGAATGAGGAATCATCAACCGTTACAGGTGCTCCGTACTCGTACGGACCCATGTCGATGATGCTTATCCCATCTGCATCGCCGTCCCATACCCTGACATTACCGATCAGATCATTATAAGGCAACAAAAGCCCCGTGGTGTCGGGTGTTCCGGCATCGATGCAAGGCGATCCGGCATCAAGTGAAAAGGGATATTCATCACCCATCGAAAACTGCGGATCTTCATTGATGTTGCCGGCGTTCCAGTCGAGCACAGCCCCGCCTGACTTAAAGATCCCGGCTTGGGCGCTCTGGATATCTGAATACGAAATGGTTAAGGTATCACTTTCGCTATAATCCACAAAGTAGTATATCTGGATCGGATTATTGTTATCCCAGAGGATACTGTTGGTCAGACTGGCTTTGCCTCCATAAATATGGAGAACCGGAGGTGTATTCTGCGTACAGGTTGCATTGTAAAAATTCACTTCAGCATCTGGCGGCGCACCATAATTGTAAATCGTACCGGCTCCGCCATAACCATCTGCTGCCGTATTTCTGACAAACAGCGTGTTTTTTGCATCCATCGAGGATGATTCGAGGCAAAAACCTCCTCCCCGGTAAGCCTGGTTCGAATCAAAGACCGCATTGGCCAGGATAAAATCTGAATTTCGCGCATAGATAGCACCGCCATAATTCTCTGCCGTATTCGAAAAACAGTAAATATGATCCATGGTTAACGTATCCGGATAAGATATGTAAATACCTCCGCCATCAGTCGCTTGATTATGGGTAAAATCGATGTTCTTCAAATGAGCCGAGGAGTATGAAATATCAATTCCGCCTCCCGTTCCGCTTTCATTATTCTCAAAAACCACATGATTTAATTCAGCGATGCTCCCACTTCCGACATATACACCGCCACCCTGGTAGTTGCTTGTATTGTCCCTGATCTTGACGTTGAACAGGTTAAACACAGAACGGTAACCCAAGAGGCCTCCTCCATTCATGCCATGACCTCCGGTCAGAGTTAAGTTTTTAATTTCAGGGATATGATCATGATAAAGGTTAAGGACATGCGATGAATCTTCTGCATCGAGAATGGTCCCATCTCTCGTTTCGCCTTCCAGACTGCAATAATCGGATAACTGCAAAGGGAACTTCTCCCCGTTTGATGATCCGCTGTAGATACCATCTGCAAGGTGAATGCTGTGCTGATTAAGGCTGTCAGATCTCAATATCATCAGGGCGCGGTCGATGGTCTTCAGGGGGTTATCAGATGAAAATCCGCTGTTGGTATCACTTCCGACGGTGGATACATAAAGATCTGCATAAGCCTGTTCCACTTTTCCGGCAAGAATATCAAAAGTAAAATCATCCGGATCATTCACAAAATAGTCGGTGGGATGCAAGACTGTGAACGTGTCAAGAATCACATTCACCATCCCGTCTTTTGTAAAAATATCTTTTGCGGTGCCGGCCCAGTTCAGGAATAAATTACAGCGGTCTGTGCTGTCGAATTGTGGAAATGCTTCGTCATCACAATAAATTCCTCCGCCATAATTATCAGCATGGTTATAAGTTATATCCGATTTTTTGATATGCAGACCGGTTGTGGCAGTAAAGATGCCGCCGGCTGTGTTATTAGATAGGTTACTATTGATTTTGACATGGTTGAGGTAAACCACTGTTTCTGTGCCGCAACACAGGCCTCCTCCGCCCCCGATAGCATGGTTTCCGGATAATTCAGATGAATCCAGAAGAGCATAGGAATTGGCATACACATAAAGTCCGCCTCCGGAACCGGATGTATTATTGACAAGGTTAGAGTTGAAAATCCAGATCGAATCTCTGGAATAAATCCCACCTCCGGCATTACCGGATACATTAGCATTGATAATGCTGTTACGAAGTTCAAGGAATCCATAATTTAAAATCCCGGCACCATTGGAAGCATGATTTTCAAGGACGGACAATTGATCACATATAGTTCTTTCAGTGGATGTCGATAAATATAATCCGCCGCCGCTGCCGGCAGTATTATTTAAAATACAGATGTTCTGCAACACTGGCGATGAACCAGTAAAGTACAGACCGCCGCCACTACTTTGAGCATAATTGCCGGCAATGATTATATCTTTCAGAATGGCTTCCGAATGATCACCGGATATTCCCCCTCCGCTTTTAGAATAATTACCAACGCTGGATGAATTGTCGCGGATAATAAGCCGTTCCAGGCAAGGATCAGAGTAATAAATGTAAATCCCCGCTCCAGATTCAGCCAAACCGCCACACAAAGTAAGATCAGAAACATAGTTGGTATCGTTATCCCTTATTTGCATGACGCGGTCTGTACTGTCGGCATCCAGGATCACCAGGCTGTCGGCGGTTCCTGAAAGATGAACGTAATCGGGAAGAGAAACAGGGAAGAACTCCCCGTTGGTTTCGGGACTATAGATGCCGTCGAGGAGATGGATCTGCCGCTGGCCGGATTCGGATGCAAGAAGGATGGTCAGGGCATGATGAATGGTTCTCAGCGGATCATCGGCAGTCAGTCCGCTGTTGTTATTATCTCCCTCCGGCGAGATATACAGGTCATATTCAACCTGTTCCAGCTTGCTGTTCAGTATATCGAAGGTAAATTCTTCTATCTCCGAAGCATGAAATTCCGTAGGATTCATTACCGTGAAAGTATCGACGATAACATCCACATTTGCATGAGAATAAAGATCATTTCCAACCGCAGCAGAGTTCTGGTATATGTTGCATCGGTGTTCCGGATTGAATACGACATTGCCATAATAGCCGAACAAAATACCACCGCCGGTGCCGGCTGTGTTGTGACATACGGTAATTCCATTGAAATATCCACCGATATAAAAATCCATCGCAATTCCTCCTCCGTAACCCGCATTATTGTCCTTTATGACCAGGTCGGTCAGTTGCGGAGAATCCCACGAATAGGAATCCGTCCCTAACCAAATACCTCCACCCTGCTCTGTCGCAGTATTCCCCTGGATAAGGCAGTTGGAAATGGCAGGCTGACACCAGTATGCATAGATACCGCCTCCGCTTGAAGCGCTATTCCCATAAATATTCAGATGATCCAGGTATGGATCCGATTCAAAGATCCTTATACCTCCTCCACTGTTTCCCTTTCCATTGGTAATTGAAAAGCCTGATATCCTGGTAGATGCATCTTCACCCTGGTATATGGTGATCACAGAGCCGTTCTGACCTCCATTAATGATCGTTGAAGAAATGTAAGAAGTATCGTTTGTAGTCAGGAAATAGGAGCCCATCGTGATATTTTCACCAGTCAGTGAAAGATTCTCGTAATATGTCCCTGGCGCTACCAAGACCGTATCACCTTCATTTGCAGCATTGATCCCTTCCTGGATGGTCGGATAATCCTCAGGGATATAAATGACCTGGCCGGAGATCTGCAGTGCAATAAAAAACAGACTGATTATAAGGGCAGGAATTGCTTTCATTTTATTGAAAACTTGGATCTTGTAAAGATAATCAACAAAATCCAATATTGCGCCATATCAGATTACAAAGCTTTAGCCACCCCCCTCACGCTTCACCGCTCACCGTTCACCGCTCACCGTTCACCGTTCACTCTCTTCGCCCACGTATCCTTCAACGAGACCGTCCGGTTGAAAACCATCCGTTCCGGCGTGGTATCCGGGTCTACGTTGAAATAGCCGATCCGTTGAAATTGAAAATGTGAAAGTGGGAGGGATCCTTTTACATTAGGCTCGATATAGGCAGGGTAAATGACTTTCAATGAATCCGGGTTCAGGAATTCTTTGAAGTCTTTGTCTTCGTGTCCGGCCGGCTCGGGATCGCTGAACAAACGGTCGTAGAGGCGGACCTCCACCGGTAAGGCCTGGGCAACGGAGACCCAGTGCAGCGTCCCCTTTACTTTCTTCTGGCTGCCGCCATGGCTGCGGGTTTCAGGATCATAGGTACAGTTCAGTACGGTGATATTGCCGCCGGCGTCTTTCACCACCTCTTCGCATTTGATGATGTAAGCGTTTTTCAGACGGACCTCGGCCCCGGGAGCGAGGCGGAAATACTTGGGCGGCGGGGTCTCCATGAAATCGTCCTGCTCGATGTAAATCTCGCGGCTGAACGGCACTTTGCGTGTCCCGGCCTCCGGATCTTCGGGATTGTTTTCGGCATCGAACCATTCCACCTCCCCCTCCGGGTAGTTGGTGATGACGACTTTCAGCGGGTTCAGCACCGCCATTACGCGGGGCGCCACCTTGTTCAGGTCCTCGCGGATGCAGAATTCGAGCAGTCCCACGTCGATCACGTTCTCCCTCTTGGCCACGCCGATTGTTTCGGCAAAGTTGCGTATGGAGGCTGGGGTGTAACCGCGGCGCCTGAGACCCGAAATGGTGGGCATCCGGGGATCGTCCCAGCCATTCACAAGCCCTTCCTGTACCAGTTGCAGCAGCATCCGCTTGCTCATCACGGTGTAGGTCATGTCGAGCCTCGCAAACTCGATCTGGCGTGGACGGTAAGCATTCTTATCCTTTACGATCTGGTCGAGGAACCAGTCGTAGAGCGGCCTGTGCACTTCAAATTCGAGCGTGCAGATGGAGTGGGTGATCCCTTCGATATAGTCCGACTGGCCGTGGGCGTAGTCGTACATCGGGTAGATGCACCATTTGTCGCCGGTGCGGTGGTGATGGGCATGCAGGATGCGGTACAACACCGGGTCGCGCATGTGCATGTTGGGCGAAGCCATATCGATCTTAGCCCTGAGAATGCGTGTGCCATCCGGGAATTCGCCATTCTTCATCCTTTCAAACAGGTCCAGGTTCTCTTCTACCGAACGGTTCCGGAAAGGGCTTTCTAAGCCGGGCTGGGTAGGTGTTCCGCGGTTCTCGCTGACCTCCTCGGCGCTGTGGTCATCCACATAGGCTTTGCCCTCTTTGATGAGCATGACAGCCCATTCATAGAGCTGGTCGAAGTAGTCGGATGCGAAGAACAGCCGTTCTTCCCAGTCGAACCCGAGCCAGCGGACATTGTCCATGATCGAGTCGACATATTCCTGCTCTTCTTTGGTCGGGTTGGTATCGTCGAAGCGGAGGTTGGTCTTGCCGCCGTATTTCATGCCGAGGCCAAAATTCAGGCAGATCGATTTGGCATGGCCGATATGAAGGTAGCCGTTGGGCTCGGGAGGGAAACGGGTGAGGACGCGGCCGTCGTTTTTGTTGTTCTTTATGTCTTCTTCAATGATCAGCTCAATGAAATTGAGTGATTTACCGGGTTTGTCTTCGGGAGGAGTGCTGGTTGACATGGATTCGCTGATTTTCAGTAATAAGGGTGCAAAATTAAAATATTTTAGGGCGCGACCGGGTATTTTTCAGCGAAAAAGCGGATTAATAGGTATATGAGAAATAAAGCGGATTGTCAGATCTCACCAGATCATCATGCCTTTGGTTTCCGAGAAGCGCTTGCGCAGGATCCGGTCGATCAGCACCAATCCCAGCGCTGCGCCGATCACCACCCAGGTAATGCTCGAAAACTCACGGAAAAAAGAGGCCATCGTCCTGAAAAATCCATCAGTAAAAATATTCATCGATATTTTCTGTATCCTGTCGGAAGAGAAGAGATTATCAAAATAAGGTATATCCACCGTAAGAATCACCACGATCATGGCCGCAACCCCCACGATGATCGCCAGCAACGTCCCCCGGGAGATCAACGGCGAGTCATCCGCCAGTGAAGGAGAATTGATCCTCTCCATCACTTTGTCTGTAAAATGATCCGGGGCCTTTTCAATGCCTTTGCGGCGAACAAGGTTCCGGATGAGATCGTCATTTTCAGCCTGGGGTTTCATATCAACAGATTTTATAGGGATAACGATTTGATTTTAAAAATATGCTGCAATTCTGAATAAATTCTTTTTCTGATCCGGTGGAGCCTCACTTTCACATTGCTTTCGCCCAGCCCGGTAATTTCCGAGATCTCCCTGACAGGGCAACTTTCCAGGTAATACAGCGTCACGATCACCCGGTCGGTTTCAGGCAGCTTTTCCAGAACCCGTCCAATAACCTCTTTTTGCTCCGCTTCATCCATCCCTGCAATGCTTTCCTCGTATTCTTCATCCGGCAATTCATCGATGAACCGGTCGTCCAGGCTGGTCGTCACCACCTTCTTCTTCCTGACTTTCGTGATCGCTTCGTTGTAAGCGATCCGGTAAAGCCATGTCCGGAATCCCGAATCGTTCCGGAAGGTGCTTAGCTTCTGAAAGGCTTTCAGGAAAGAATCCTGTGCCACCTCTTCAGCATCTTCCCGGCTGCGTGTTATATTCAGGCACAACGTGAACACAAGGTCCTTGTGCCTGTCGATCAACACAGCGAACAACGCGCTGTTGCCGGCGATTACCTGGTTGATATAATGGTTGTCGTCCATCGGGATTAACTGTTCATTGGACGGTGAAGTGTAGTAAAGGTTACAAAGTTAAATCGAAACCAGGTAAATTCTTTATAGGTTCCGTGAAATCTGTGCCCTTAATCTGTGTTAATCTGTGAGAAATCTACTGGTTCTCACAGATTAACACAGATTGAAAACACAGAAAGGCACAGATTTAAATTGCGATTTTTACCAATAGTGTAACCTCTCCCGAATTCATGCCGTCAAATGTTCAAATCGTCAATCAAATAAAAATTAAGAATTAAAAATTTAAAATTATGTTAGAACTCACTCCAATCTTCGTCCTGACCATCATCTTTGGTTTCATTTATGCGATCATTTACCTGAATATCCGCAGGAAAGAACGGATGGCACTGCTGGAAAAAGGTGCAGATCCTTCCATCTTCCAGGAACCCAAAACGGAAAAACAGACATCGCTCCGCTATGGTTTATTCCTCATCGGGCTGGCCATCGGAATCCTGATGGGCAACGTGCTGGAGGTCAGCACCGAGCTGGGCCCCGAAGCCTCTTACTTCTCCATGGTCTTCTTATTTGGCGGCATCGCACTGGTGATCAGCCACTTCCTGGGGAGGAAAGTTCAAAGTTAAAGTCTGTAGCTCTCCACAACCTTGTAAAGAGGCCCGTCTTTCAGCAATATGCTCTCATACAAATTAAACTCCGACACGCTGAACTCCTGCAGCCTGTCGGTTTTGTGCATGTCAATCATCTTCTGAAATAATTGCTTGTCAGGCACATCTTTTATTCTTCCTATGGTAAGATGCGGAACAAAATTCTGCCTGTCGGGCTCCCAGCCTATTTTCTCGACCGACTGTAAGACGTCTGTTCCCAGTTTTTTGAGTGGTTCCGACTGGTCTATTCCAAACCAGATGACTTTAGGGCTGTAGGAGCTGCCAAAGATTCCAACATTCACCAGTTCGCAGCTAAATGGTTCGTGCCGGGAGGCTGCTTCTTTCAATACCCTGCTGATCTCCGGTATTTTCTTCTCCTCCGTCTCTCCGAAGAACTTCAGCGTAACATGGATACTTTCGGGCTTCACCCAGGTGATCCGGCAGAATCTCAACCCCGCTTTCAGACTGTTATAGGTCTTTAAGAACTCCGGTGAAGGATGGATCTTTACGGCGGCAAAGAGGCGTTTCATAACGTTAGCAATTTCTGGTAAAAGTAGTTAATTGATGATCACAGTTTCATTTGAAACACTTTGCATGGGAGGGGATTAAGGGGAGGGGAAAGAATAATTAAATTTGAAGAATAATTGTACGAGTATGTTTTACCGAATAGGATTAGCTTTCTTCTTAATTAGTGCTTTTTTCCTGGTTCGAGCCCAAGATACCACTTATCTTCGGTATTCCCTGACAATCACCAAGGAAGAGCTTTCCGCTCACGTTTACAAACTGGCTTCTGAAGAATTCAGCGGCCGGTACACCGGGAGCAAAGGAGAGTATGAAGCCGGGAAATATATTTTGGAGGAGTTTGCGGAGGATGGGTTGCAGGCCCCGGTCATCAATGGAAAGGTTACGTACAGGCAGGTGTTTGCGCTCGATAACTGCCGGTGGAAGGATCAGAGGTTGATGGTCAATGGCGGGGAGCTGAAAGTCGGGCGTGATTTCCTTTTTTTGAGCGATCCGGTGGATATCAAAGGCAATTTCCCGGTCATTTTTGCCGGATTTGGCATAGAAGACAAAGCCTATTCCGATTTCAGCGGCCTGGATGTAAAAGGGAAGATCCTGCTGGTTTTTTCCGGAGAGCCGAGGGATAAGAAGGGCCGGTCGGTCATAACCGGGAAAGAGGAGCAGTCGAAGAAAGGGTATTATTTCAGCAAGGCGGCACTGGCTACTGCGAAGGGCGCCGCGGGGGTCATCATAATAGCCCGGAAGGATAGCGATTTCCGCGATTTCCTGAAGAACCGGGATCAGTATGAAACGGAGCCGAACATCTCTTACCCGGAACCGGGGGAAGAAGACGTTACAAAGAAGGAGGTCTTTTCGGCATTTGTCGATCTGAAAACCGCGGCCATGCTGGTAGGGGAGAAGCCTGCCGTTTTATCGGCGGCGATGGCCGAGATGGAATCGTCGCTGGCTACATCGGCAGGACGCTTTGCCGGGAGGGTGGAGATCGATGCGTCGAGCGATTGTGTGGCATTGCCGACGGCCAATATTGTCGCCATCGTGGAAGGATCGGAGAAGAAGCACGAAGCCGTGGTGGTGGTGGCCCATTACGATCACCTGGGCGAGTTTGCGGGCGATATCTATTACGGGGCCGATGACAATGCTTCGGGTACGGCGGCTGTGATGGAGCTGGCGGAAGCCTTTTCCCGGGCTGCTGCTGAAGGCGTTCGCCCGAAGCGGACCGTCGTATTCCTGGCGGTGTCGGCCGAAGAGCTGGGCCTTTACGGATCGCGCCATTATACGGATCATCCGCTGATTCCGCTCGACAGCACGGTCGCCTGCATCAATATCGACATGATCGGGCGGTCGTCGGAGAAGCAAGTTACGTCCGATTACATTTCCGGTTATGTTTACCGCTCCCCGGAGCTATATGCCCTTACCCAGCATGCCCACCGGCTGGCAGCGCCGGGTTTGCTCGACCGGATGGAGCTGCGCCAGTCGGTGCGCGGCGGTTCGGATCATTACTATTTTGCAAAGCACGGGATCCCGTCTGTTTTTTACTTCACCGGGTTCCACGAAGATTACCATGAACCCACCGACACCCCTGACAAGATTCTTTACACCCGCATGGAGCAGATCGTCCGTGCCATCTTTGCCGTCACCTGGAAGCTGGCGAACGGCGAAGAGAAGATGGATAGTGAATAGTGATTAGGGAATAACGAATAGTGATTAGGGAAAAATGGTTAGTACTTTAAAAAAAAAGTTTATTTTTGCACCGCGTTTTAGGATTTCAGGTTTTGAATTTGTTTGGAATTTGGAATTTGGAGCTTGTGATTTGGAATTTTAAAATTTGGGGTATTAGCTCAGTTGGCTAGAGTGCTTGACTGGCAGTCAAGAGGTCATCGGTTCGACTCCGATATACTCCACAGAAAATCAGGCGGTTACGAAAGCAAAAAGTAGCCGCCTGATTTATTTACTAACATTTTCACTAACATTTGATGCCGGGCTGGCATCTGACTTTACCTTAACATATCGCATGAAAACAAAAGCATTGTACGAATGCATAGATTTTTTGACCAAATGGAAGACAATCAAATATGATGATCACATACATGAAACATATAGGGATGCTATATATGGTGAAAAATATGTTGAACCTTTTAGAAGGGAACTGAATAAAAACCTTGTATTCCTGAATCAGACCAAGCAAAACAAAGTAATTAAATTTTACATCACGGAATTGATAAGGCAAATCGATTCTGAATTTATATTAAGCAAGTATAAAACTCAGGATAGTGAGGAAAGTGGTACATTGGAAATTAAAGATGAAGCATATCTCAAGGAAAAAGAAGAGAAATATTCAATGGCCGATGCAATCACATACCTGAATATGATTCTATTCTTTGAGCTTCAGATGATTTGCAGATCTTATAATATTCCGGTTAAAAAAATTATCGACGAGGCAAATATCGATCTCGATAAGTATTATTTTATTCCAGCCCTTAAGAAGTTTAAAGGATTTGAGGAATCTTTTACGTTAAGTATAAGACCAAGGTTTACTGCTGAATATATCCCCCAGATATTTGAGTTTCTAAAGGATTTCTTTGATAAGCGTGATCAACCGGAATTTCTCACTATATTGGAGACAGGAGAAGATGCCTATAGACCTCTTTTATTCATCGATAAGGGTTCGCGATTGGCTGATGTATTTAAACAGCTTTTCAGCGTTGATATTATAAGAGGATGCCAGAAAAAAGAGCTTGAAGCCTGGATTTGTAAAAACTTTCGTTACCGCAGCGGTAAGACTATCAAAATCTTCACTAAAAGATATGTCTCCGATGTTATCTCATCAAATCAGGTAAGAATCACAAAACCTATTCTTGATTTAAAACTGGATAAAACAACTGGACAGTATCTGATTACAAAGCTATAAAATCTTATACGGATTTTATACGTGTGGGTGCCCACCGTATTGTAACCCCGCTCAAGACCATAGTACCATTGCAGCAAGTTAAACAATTTAAACTTGTAAGCAATGACAGAAATTACCTTCGAAAAATTACCCCAGGCCGTCACCCAGATCTATAGCAAGCTGGAAAGTATCGAACGGCTGTTACATGCTCAGAACAATCTATCCCATCCTGCAGAGGATAAACTGCTGACCATTCGGGAAGCTGCTGAAGTCATTCATCTTTCAGTTCCTACAATTTACGGACTGGTTCAGCGCCAGGATATACCGGTTTGTAAAAAAGGCAAGCGTCTTTACTTTTCCCGACAGGAATTGAATGACTGGATTAAATCAGGAAGGAAGAAGACCGTGGCTGAGATCACTGCTGAAGCCGGGAACTATTTGCAAATCAGAAATAAGCGATAGCCGGATATGAAAGCCGCGAAAAAACAACCTCCAATTGTTGAAATCCAGCATGTACTGAATTCCTGGTACGATCTACGTTTCAATGAGATCAGGGGAGTGGTTGAAGGCCGGAAGAAGGATGAGGAGGATTACAAAGAGCTGAATGAAAACAACCTTTTCATCCAGTTACTCAGCAACGGATATAAAGTCTCGATAACTAACCTCTGCGCTTTGCTGAACTCCGAATACGTCCCTACCTATAATCCATTCAGGGAGTATTTCGAATCGCTGAAACCCTGGCAGGAAGGCGGCAGGGATTTTATTCTTGAACTGGCCAATTATGTCGAAGCTGTGGACCAACAGCAGTACAACCATCATTTTAAGAAAGCTTTGGTCAGGATGATTGCCTGCGCCCTGGAGGATAACACCTTCAACAAGCAGGCCTTTATCCTGGTCGGAGGGAAGCAAAATACCGGTAAAAGCACTTTTTGCCGGTATCTCTGCCCGCCAGCCCTGAGAAACTATTACACGGAAACAATCCCTGGCGACAAGGACGCGCTGATCAGCCTGTGTGAGAATTTCATCATCAACCTGGATGAGCTGAGCACCCTGTCAAAGTTTGAGCTTAATAACCTGAAAAGCATGTTTTCAAAAGACAGGGTCAAGATCCGGCATCCTTTTGACCGTAAATCCAAGTCCGATCCCAGGAGAGCTTCATTTATCGGATCCACCAATGAGGATAATTTTCTGACAGATACCACCGGCAGTGTCCGGTGGCTTTGTTTTGAAATTGTCAGCATTAACTGGGACTATAAAAACATCGACATCAACCAGGTATGGAGCCAGGCTTATACGCTTTTCAAATCCGGTTTCAAGTACCAGCTGACCCCTGAGGAGATCAGGCTGAATGAACTCCGGAATGAACAGTACCAGCAGGTATCTATGGAATATGAGTATGTACAGGCTTACCTGTCTCCAGGCACCCCCTTTGAGCACGATGATTTCCTGACCACCACGCAGATACGGGATTATATTCTCATAAAAACTGAGCGGAAAGCCGAGATTAAGAATACTGATAAACTCGGCAGAGCGCTCAAAAATCTGGGATTTACGCGTGTCGTAAAACGGACCGGTGAATCAAATTCACCAACCAGGGGATATTACTTGAAATATCTGCATGAGGATAAAATGATGGCTACATGTCTACCGCCTTTTTAAATCATAGCATTTACAGGGGTTTTATTGTAGCCACCTTATTTTTTTTTGATGACTACAAGATGACTACCAGACTACAAACAACATAACAAGGCTGTAGTCAGGTAGTCAGGGTAGCCGGTGGATACCTGAACAAACAAGATTTTGACACTTTACACTTAAAAATAAATATAACAAAATGATTAATAAAGATTTATCCCATACAAGCATCATCGACTACCTTGAGTTAAATGGACATCTTCCAGTTAGGGTTATACGTGGAAATGCTTGGTATCTTAGTCCATTAAGAGATGAAAAGACTCCAAGCTTTAATGTCAATCTTTTCAAAAACATGTGGTATGATTTCGGGATCGGAGCTGGTGGAAATTTGTACCACCTTATGGACCAACTTAAAGAATTCCGGATTCCTCAATCAAGGGAAAGTTTATGGGACGTCAGGAACATCGAAATAAAAAGATTAGCTTGGGTTGATGATGAGAAAAGCCACATAAATATTTTATATACCAGGAATTTGCAGAACAAAAGTTTGCTGGAATACCTGAAGTCGAGAAGAATTTCTATTTTCTTCGCAAGGAAATTCGCCAGAGAAGCTTATTACACGGTACATGACAAGAAGTACTATGCCATAGCATTTAAGAATGATCTGGGAGGCTTCGAATTGAGAAATGCTTTCTTTAAAACCGGCTCAAGTCCAAAACATTTCACTACGATCCCCGGATCGGTCAATTCAAAGTTGCTTGTTTTTGAAGGATTCATGGATTTCCTGTCTGCTTGCACTTATTTCAAAAGGGTCCCTCAGTGTAAATGCATCATCCTGAATTCTCTTTCTTTTTTGCCAAAGATTGAAGATGAACTTGCCAGGGCTGAATCAATAAGTCTTTTTTTTGACAATGATACTGCAGGCAGGGTAGCAACCCGGAAGATCATGGAGAACCACGGACAGGTTATTGACCGGTCGCAGACCCTATTTTCTGATTACAAAGATTTCAATGACTTTCTTATGGGGAAGAAAATTACTCAATGCACTGAGTAATTTTACTCAATACGTTGAGTAAAATACAAAGGGGGTCTTTTAACACGAGATCCCTTTTTTTTATTTTACCCAATTATTTTTTCGTTGTGGTTCCGCGACTGGAAAGCTCCCTCGTCCGCCTGATGGCGGACTCAGTACGCTTCCCCAGGTCGCTCCACCACAACTATTATTAAGAAGAATAATAAACACTGTTGCCGCATAAGCGACATTATATTTTACGGTGGCTGCCGAAGGCAGACATGCCGTCAAGCGCAGGCGAAGACGGCAAGTAAAATATTCAGTCGCGTTGTGGCAACTTGGCCTGCCCGGCCTGAGGGCAAATAAGATATTTTTAAAGGGATCGGATTGGAATAAGGTATCTTTTTAAGCAAAATGATTTTTTTTGTTGTGGTTCCGCATCAGCCTCACCCCTTAAGTCCATCTTTCTAACTCGGAAGACGGGGCATATAAACGATATAAAGGCATGATAATTAGTTATTTAATAGTAAAAATATACTGTTGAAAACTTTTTCCCATATTCCATGTATTTCTTCGTGTTCTTTAACGTATCTTTGCCATGTAAAAAACACACGTCATGAATAATGAAGAGTTTGTTAAACACATAAAAGAAAGAGAGAATGTACTCTTGAAAGAACTTGAAGCATTAAGGACATTGTTAGAGTTATATACTAATGATGGTAAAGCTGTTCAGGAGTCTCCTGCAAGTATTAGTACGAGTAATACATTTAGACCTAAAGGTAATGATACATGGGAGGATTATGCAGTTGCTATCCTTGAACACTTAGATAAAAAATCAAAAGCAAATGAGGTAGCGAATATAGCTATTGCTGCAAATCCTAAAATAGATAAGCAAACAGTTATTAATGCTATTAAGGGAAAATTGTCTAAATTAAACATTCATGGTACGATAATGAGTGAGAAGGGAGAATTTCAAAAAGACGGCTATTTATACTATATAAAACAGAAGGAACCAATTTAATTGGTTCCTAAACAAGTCTGGTAATCATTATAGCCAGAAAGACAGGACAGCTTCAACAAATGAGTTGAGCACTTATATGAAGTCTCATCAGCTTCTGAAGATGCTCTTACTGTCGGGAAAGGGGGTGTAACAGCACTCCCTTTCTTCATTTGCAAAGGTAATAGAAATTTTTATAATGTCAACATAAATAGATGCACAATCATTAATCCAGTATAGAAAGAAAATTCACTTTACCCTTCACGAGCATAAAAAAGGAGAGCCAGGCACCAGCCGGGCTCTCTGAATTTTAAGCCGGTGGGAATCAGATCAGCCCTTCATCAGCGAAGGAATAATAACCATCGGTGGTGACGATCAGGTGATCCAGAACAGCAAGATCCAGCAATTTGCCTCCCTCAACGAGCTTCTTGGTGAGGTGGATATCTGCTTCGGAGGGTTGGGTATTTCCGGACGGGTGGTTATGAAGCAGGATCAAGCAAGAAGCATTTGCTTTGAGGGCATGCTGGAAGATGACTTTGGGATCAGCGACAGTACCGGAAATGCCGCCGGAGGAAACCTGAGCGATCCCCAGGGCACGGTTAGCCCGGTTCATCAGCAGGATGGCAAAGGATTCCCGGTATTCCAGGTCGTCCCAGAGAGGCAGCACAAGTTCATAGGCGTCACGTGAGCCTGCAATCTTTGGGCGATTGGAAGCCTTGACCTTGGAGGAATAATTGACGGTGATTTCGCAGATCTGGAATAAGTTCGCAGATGTTTTCATGGATTGTTGCCGTTGCCCTACGGACTTATGTTGGCTTCTGGCGCGCCGGGTTAGAAATGAAATTTTTGCGCAACCAGCACCGGATCGGAAATTCTGCTGCAAGGGTTCCGGTCCTTTTCTTTAGCCGATATCAATGGCCAGTAACGACAAATGAACCCGGTTCTCGTGGAGTGGATAGGCTGTTGCTTTCGGAGTGAAGAAGAAAATGACGGAACACAGCGTGACAAAAGGAGTTAATTGGGCTGGCCGATTGTCGAAGAATTAATAACATCGAAATTCGAAAATCGACAATCGAAAATCAGGAGGAACTCCTGCCGTCCCTTGCCGGCAGATATTTCCGATGTAGGTAAATTCGTGGAAAAATCGAGTGACTAAAAAGGAAAAGAGGAATTGAAGTTTTTTCTTTTTACTAAGCTTCTTCTTTGAAATGAATACCCAAAGAAAAAGCGGTCCGGTTAATGAACGAAACAAAAAAAAGCCTCCGGTGGGATCTCCACCGGAGGCGTCTCAAGCGGTTGAATATTAAAGATTCCGCAGGAATTCATAATATTCATAGGTAAGTCTGGCAGGGTTTTCTTTAGCCATTTGCAGGGCATAGCCTTCGTAATAAATGCCATCGATATAAGCGATGAATTCTGAAGAACGGGAAAGTGTGGAAAGACTCATGTTGATTGCTCTTGCCCTAGAGACTTATAAAGGCATCTGGCTCGCCGTGTTTAAAATGAAAATTTTGAACAAGTCAAACCGGATCAGAAATTTAGGTGCAATGGTGAGGGTCATTTTATCCTTTAAAATGAAGAAACACGAAGTGCCGGAGTAGGCGGTTCCATCAGGAGGCCTACAAAGGCCATTAGCGGCAAACATTTGTGATATAGGTAATTTTGAGAGGAAATTGAGTGAAAAGACAAGAAGAAGATAAGCGGGTTGGAGCGTTTTTTTGTTTTGCCTTATTCAATTAAGCCGGAACGAGCATAAAAAAAGCACCGATGGGAGACTCCCCATCGGTGCCGTAAAGTCATCAATTTCATGACTGCGATCTTTCTTCGACCTGCCTATTGCTGAACAGGTAGCAAAGAGGCCAGTACTTGAATTCATCCGTCTCACCTTCTTCGGCTTCCGGACGGGCTGTCTTTTTCGGACTTCCCCAAACCGTGAAAGCCTTGCTGCCCCTGATGATGAACTTGCCTTCTTCTTTCCATTGCTGGAACGTTTTGAAGGTGGTGTGTTCGCCATCGGCAGAATAGAGCTGGATCAATCCTTCATTGACGGAATCGAAGTCAGCAGCACCGGATTTAATTTGAAGCTGAAGGGTCCGGGAAAGCAGTTTCAGGTTTTCACGACGCATCTTATAAATCGCTTTAGCTTCGGGGGTAATAGAACGCACGATAGTCATAATGTCTGCCCATGCCCTTGGGACTTATTTTGGCATCTGGCGCGCCGGTCAAGAATGAAATTTTTGCGCAACCAGTACCGGATCGGGAATTCTGATGCAAGGGTTCCGGTCATTTTCTCCAGCCGATATCAATGGCCAGCAGCGACGACAGAACCCGGTTCTCGTGGAGCGGATAGGTGGTTGATTTCGGCGTGAAGGGGAAAATGACGGAACACGAAGTGCCGCAGAAGGCTAATTCCATCAGGAGAGCCTTCGCAGGCCCTTGTTTTCAGACATTACCGATGTAGGTAACTTCGTGGAAAAATCGAGTGAATAATTCTGAAAAAAAAGGATATGGAAAGGGATATAAAAATGGAAACTCAACTGCCATTCAATCAACACTATTGAATCCCATTTTACGGAAATATTCTTCTTTTATAATTCTTACTTAAACTATTTTAATTAGTTGACCTTAACAGTTTCTCAATACAGAAATCCAGTATTTTGGTGAGACAAGGTCTTACACAAATAATTACGTGTTTCTTTTATACTTTCCCGCAAAATTCCCGATATTCCCTATAGCTAGGATAATTTTATTAAGCGAGGATGTGTCATTTTGCTTGATATATGCACCTGCTACTTGTCCGCTGTTAAGATCAATACACATTACTGCCATATAAAACGCTAAGACGAATCCTTCTTTGTTAGCATCGATATTGGAAATGAATTCATAATAGTCGCTAGGAAAATAAGGATATATTTATCATCTAATAAGAACTTTATTGGAGTAAATTTGGATTCGCTGATGCGACATTTTATTATGTATATTGATTATTAAACTATTTACTTATGGTATTAAAGCACCCAACCAAAAGAAGAAGCAGAAAGCACATTGATCCATATGAAGTTATCACTTCAATCGTGCCCCTGATAAAGGATAGCGGATATTGCTCCATGAAGGTAAGTTCTTTCTTTCATAAGTTTGGCCATAAGAAAAGAGGTCCAGCTAATATTGAGGCGATAAATCAGATACTCCATAAAGCTGGATTATTTGCCTTTCCCAAAATCGATCTTTCATTACGATGGAATCGGCTCCTAAGAATATATGATTTTCCGGTGGAATCATTAGGTGATTTATTTAAGAACGAAAATCAACTTGAGGAATATATAATTCGAAAAGAAGCGTACAAGCAGTTTGGCATTACTAAAGGTGAAAAACAGTACCGGCCAGTTAGCACTAAGGATAGGCTCGATTTTAAAGGTATCGATAATGAAGGCAGACATGTTGTTCTTGAGTTAAAGAATAAAGAAGGGGGTAAATCTGCAGTAGAGCAGGTTTTAAGATATGCTGGAATGCTGAAGCAGGAAAATCCGAAAGCTGAAATCCGGAAAATTCTTGTGACTGGGGTAAGAGGAGTCGAAACCGCAAAGGCTATACACGGGATGACAAAGGCTCAGAAAAATGATTTCGAGTGGTATCTTTACAATTATAACAAAGACACTGACAAAATTTCTTTTTTTAAGATTGATCATAATTACATTGCAAAGCATCTATCTGAGCTTACCCGTTAATTTTGGTCTCATTTATAATGTTTAACTAACTTCATTCAATGCCAATCAAAAAATCCGAACTCTATTCCTCTCTCTGGGCAAGCTGTGACCAATTACGCGGCGGGATGGATGCAAGCCAGTATAAAGATTATGTTCTGGTAATGCTGTTTATCAAGTATGTAAGTGATAAATACGCCGGAGTTCCTTATGCACCTATCACTGTTCCGGAAGGAGCATCGTTCAGGGATATGGTTAATCTCAAAGGAAAATCAACCATCGGCGATGATATAAATAAAAAGATCCTTGGACCGATAGGAGCTGCCAATAAAATTTCCGACCTGCCCGATTTCAATGATGTGAGTAAACTGGGCAGCGGCAATGAAATGGTGATGCGCCTTACAAACCTCATTGCCATTTTCGAAAAGCCTGAACTTGATTTTTCTCAGAACAGGGCTGAAGGTGACGATATCCTCGGCGATGCATACGAATACCTGATGAGGCACTTTGCCACCGAAAGCGGCAAGAGCAAAGGACAGTTCTATACCCCTGCCGAGGTTAGCCGGGTCATTGCTAAAATTATTGGAATTGATAAAGCGAAGGTCACTTCGGAGACTTCTGCCTACGACCCGGCGGGAGGTTCAGGTTCGCTGCTGCTGAAAGTGGCCGACCATGCGGAACGAAGCATTAGTCTTTATTTGCAGGAAATGGATGTAGCCACTGCTGCCCTTGCCCGGATGAACATGATCCTGCACAACAATCCCACAGCAGTGATCAAGCAGGGGAATACCATGGCGAATCCTATGTTTACCGATAACAGCGGCAACCTTAAGACGTTCGATTATGTCGTAGCAAATCCCCCGTTTTCCTATAAATCCTGGAGCAATGGTGTAGATCCGGTGCATGAGCCCTGGCGGCGGTTCCAGGATTATGGGATCCCTCCAGCAAAAAATGGTGATTACGCCTTTTTGCTTCATATTATCCGATCTGTTAAAAGTAAGGGAAAGGGCGCATGTATCCTGCCTCACGGGGTTTTGTTCCGGGGCAATGCGGAAGCCGTGATCCGTAAAAACATCATTGAGAAAAAATATATCAAAGGCATAATAGGTTTGCCGTCGAACTTGTTTTATGGGACCGGTATTCCTGCCTGCATCATTGTGCTGGATAAAGAAAATGCCGCCATGCGTGATGGCATTTTCATGATCGATGCCAGCAAAGGGTTTATCAAGGATGGCAATAAGAACAGGTTGCGTGAGCAGGATATTCACAAGATCGTGGATATCTTTATCAAGCAGCTTGAAGTACCGAAATTCAGCCGGCTTGTTCCTTTCAGTGAGATCAGCGACCCGAAAAATGAGTACAACCTTAATATTCCAAGGTATATCGACAGCCAGGAACCGGAAGACATCCAGGATATTGAAGCCCATCTGCTGGGGGGCATCCCGGAAGATGATATTGCTACGCTCCAGGATTACTGGGAGGTTTATCCTTCGCTGAAGAATGTGTTATTTTCGAAAAGTGACCGCAGCGGCTATCTGAGGTTAACCGTCAGCAATGACAAAATAAAGTATGCCATATTCACCCACCCCGAATTTGAAGCTTTCAACAGGATGATGGGTGAAGTTTTCAGGGACTGGAAAACCAGGAATTCCTCGCTGTTAAAAGGACTGAAAGCGGGCGCCAGGCCCAGGCAGGTAATTCAGGTAATTTCAGAAGATATTCTGAATAGCTATAGCAACCGGCAGTTGCTTGATAAATATGATCTCTACCAGCACCTGATGAATTACTGGAACGACGTGATGCAGGACGATATTTACCTCATTGCAGCCGATGGATGGAAAGCGGAACCTGTAATTATGAAGCAAACCAAAAAAGAAACCGTTTGGGATTGCGATCTGGTGCCAAAATCCCTTGTAATTAACCGGTATTTTAAGGAAGAAAAAGAAGCCATTGAGCAACTGGAAGCAGAAAAGGCCTCTGTAACAGCCCGGATAGAGGAAATGGCGGAAGAGCATAGCGGTGATGATGGTTATTTTGCAGACCTGGAAAAACTAAATAAAGCCAATTTGCTGAAAAGATTGAAGGAGGTTGAAGGTGAGGCCCATGAAGAAATCAAGGTCCTGACAACTTACCTTGAACTTCTTGATCAGGAATCCGATTACACCGCCAGGATAAAAGAAGCAACTGCCGAACTTGATAAGAAAGCTTTTTTCCGTTATAAAACTTTCACCGAAGGTGATATAAAAACTTTGGCAGTTGATGACAAATGGATGACTGTTATTGAATCCTCCGTGAAATCCGAAATGGAGCGCATCAGCCAGCGGCTTACCCAAAGGATTAAACAGCTGGCAGAACGGTACGAAACGCCTCTCCCAAAACAAACCGCTGAAGTTGCCGAATTAGAAGCCAGGGTATCCGCTCACTTGCAAAAAATGGGATTTGTATGGAAGTAAAAGCCGGATATAAGCAAACAGAGGTCGGGGTGATACCTAGTGATTGGGAGGTGCATAATCTTCTTCGGAATTCTATATTAAAAGCAAGGATCGGCTGGCAGGGACTAACTACAGCTGAATATCTCACTATCGGAGACTATTTCCTTGTAACGGGAACAGACTTTTCTAATGGTAAAATCAATTGGGAAACTTGTTTCTATGTTAGTAAATACAGATATTCTCAAGATAAATACATTCAATTACATGAAAGTGATATTCTAATTACAAAAGATGGGACAATTGGCAAAATTGCTTTTATTGATAAACTTCCCCGTTTAGCGACATTGAATAGCGGGGTTTTTGTTATTAGACCAAAAGAAAATGCTTATTTGCCTTTGTTTTTTTTCTACGTACTTAATTCGATTTTCTTTCATAATTTTTTAAATAAACTTGTTGCTGGATCGACAATTAATCATTTGTATCAAAAGGATTTTAACTCATTCAATTTCCCCCTTCCCTCCGCCGTTTCCGAACAAGCCGCCATCGCCACTGCCCTATTAGATACTGATGCCTTTATTTCTTCCTTAGAAAAACTCATTGTCAAAAAGAAAATGATCAAACAGGGGGCGATGCAGGAACTACTAAAGCCAAAGAAGGGGTGGGAGGTAAAAAAGCTTGGAGAATGTTTGCTTAAAAATCCTGATTATGGCATTAATGCTGCAGCTGTGGATTTTGATGATACACTTCCAACATATTTAAGAATTACGGACATTTCTGACAATGGTAAATATTTACATGCTAATAAAGTGTCTGTCAATAATGTCAATTCTGATTCTTATTATTTAGATGAGGGAGATATTGTGTTTGCAAGAACAGGTGCTAGTGTTGGAAAAACTTATCTATATGATAAAAATGATGGAAAGCTTGTCTTTGCTGGTTTTTTGATAAGATTGAGATCAAACCCTAAAATTCTGTTTTACAAATATTTATTTTACATAACTCAAACTAAAGCATATTGGTCATGGGTATTAGCAAATTCTATGAGAAGTGGACAACCAGGAATAAACAGTAATGAATACAAATCATATGAGATATCCTTACCCAATCTTACCGAACAAAAACGCATTGCAAATATTCTTGCTGATATGGATTCCGAGATAAATGCTTTGGAGACCAAGCTGGAAAAATATAAAATGATCAAACTTGGGATGATGCAGGAGTTGTTAACTGGGAGAATTAGATTGATATAATTATGGCATGTCCACACAAATTTGAAAAGTATCTGAATCTGGAAAGGTTGGATTTTAAGCCAACTACATTGATAGTAGGCACTTTTAATCCATCCTGGCCCGAAAGCAATCCAGCCCAATGGTTTTATGGGAGAACATCCAATAATTATTTCTGGGATGTATTGCCCCGGTTGTATGGTGAAAGCAGTCTGATCAATGAGCAGCCACCTTGCTGGAAGGCCTTTTGCAAGAAACACAAAATTGCCATTACAGATTTGATTACCAACATCGAAGATGCAGATCAAAATAAAAAAGAACACTATGATTTTTTAAAGAATTATTCTGACAGCAGCATAGCAAAGAAGTTTCAGAGGCATTCGTTCACTGAAATTATTACATTATTAAAATCACATCCTTCCATTGTGAATGTTTATCTGACAAAGCGCGCTAATGAAAAATTCTGGAAGGAACGTTGGAATCCCATCGTTGACTATTCCAAATTCAGCGGGATCAATGCTAAAACATTGCTAACACCCTCTGGATACGCTTTTTATCAGCAGGGAAAGTATAATAAATTAAATCCGGATGCTCAAATTTGTTTAGCTGACTTCATCTTTAAATGCTGGAAAGAAGAATGGCATGAATTATAAAACTATAACTGCACGTCAATTATTAACCAAATAAACTGGATAAATATGGTTCAAGAAACGATTAACGGCGTCACTTACAAGCTGCCAGGAGGTTTGAATGCCTTCCAAAAAAAATTGTATGCTCACCTGATCAACTGGAAATGGCAAAACATAACCAGCGTTCCTGGCATTAATAATTATAAGGGACGGAAAATTAAATATGATGCCTTTCTGCCCGCATCGGTTATCCCACAATACCCGGCAATATATCCGCCGGTACTCGGTGACCTGATAGCACATCAAACCAGACCCGGCTTTAATTTCAGGATGCACCTGTATTTCAATCATATGGCAAGCTCCCAGGCTGCGAATATCAACCTGTTCCTACCGTTATTACTTAATAAGAATGCCAATGATATACTGAGGAGACTCAAACCCGATTTTAAAAGGCTAAATACCGGTGATCTTTATAAAGGTTTCCGGATAGAATACTGGGATGATCCCTATGGCGATTTAAAAGATAAAAATAAAAGAACCGGCACGGATGCCGACCTGGCAATCTCTTATTTCAACGAAAATGAAGAACGCTGCCTGTGGCTGATCGAGCATAAACTGACCGAAAAAGAATTCACCCAATGCGGCGGCTACAGGAGCAAAGGTAAGAAGCCCCGCCACGATTGCAACAAGTCATTTTCCGATATCCTTAAGGATAAAAACACTTGTTATTACCATGATGTATGCAAATACAGGTATTGGGATTATACAGACCTTAACCAGTCATTCTTTGCAAATCATGGGACTCACCCTCATTGTCCTTTTAAGGGTGGCATGAACCAATTATGGCGTAATCAGTTATTGGGCATGGCCATCGAGAAACGAGGAACTTACAAGCATGTGTATTTTTCCGTTGTCCGTCACCCGCGGAATACTGCGCTGGATAAAACACTCAACGAATATTCGCAACTGATTCATCATAATGCGAAGTTTTTAGTATTTGATTCATCAATTGTGGTTAATATTGCCGGTTCCATTCCTGATCCTGAACTGCAAAAGTGGGTGGAGTGGTACAGGGGGCTGTATGGGGTGTGAAATTGTAATCAGTCATCAATAATTTTAAAATAGATATTAATTGTAAAAAAAAATAAAATGGGATACGAAAGTAAAAGCATCAGACAGGTCATGCTTGATATTGAAAGTAATAAAATTTATTTGCCCGCACTTCAAAGGAAATTTGTTTGGGGTAAGTATCAAATTCAATTGCTTTTTGATAGCTTGATGAGAAATTTTCCGATTGGCACCTTTCTATTTTGGAAACTTCATAAAAATAAAGCTGAAAGCTATGTTTTTTATGAATTTTTAAAGGAGTATGATCAGAGAAGTCCTTTCAACAGGAGAAAGACAGGCAGTTTTTTATGGGAGGAAATTACGGGTGTCTTGGATGGTCAGCAACGGTTAAGCTCGATGTATATAGGTATGCAGGGGACACACACGGAAAAAGCTCCTTATAAAAGGCAATCCAGTGCGGATGCTTATCCCAAAACGAGCCTGTTCCTGAATCTTCTCTCATTGCCGTACTTTTTGACTGAAAATAATAGCATTGCTGTAAAAGAAGAACAAAATTTCGAATTTGCATTTCTTACTGAGAATGAGAGCAATAATTACATTTCAAGAAGAAAGCGAATTACAAATGAAGAGGGGATAGAGGTTGAAAAAGAAGAAGTAATGTTTTGGTTTAAAGTTGGAAAAGTTTTGTCATGGGAGGATGATCCGGAGTTTGAAATAATTATTGATGGATTTTCTGATTTATGCCGATCGGATACTCAAAAGAAAGAATTGGAAAAAGCCAGGCGGTTTATCAGAAAATGCCTTGAAACCTTGCATAAAAGAATCTTTAATGAGCAGTTAATTAATTACTTTGAGATATCCAAAGATGATCTTGAGGATATATTAAAAATATTTATAAGGGTGAATAGTGGCGGAACGGTACTCAATAAAACAGACTTGTTGTTTTCTACGATTGTGGCTACCTGGAACGACGGAAGGGAAGAAATTGAAGAATTACAAAAGAAAATTAATGATAAAGGTGAGAAATTCAACTTCTCCAATGAGTACTTAATGCGTTGTTGTTTGGTGTTGACTGATGCTCCCGTTTTATATAAGGTTAATTCTTTCAAAGTTGAAAATGTACAAAAGATAAAAGATGAATGGCCGAAAATCGCTGATGCAATAAATAAAACAGTCGATTTGCTTGTTGAATTTGGTTTTAGCAGTAGTTTACTGACATCTCAAAATGCAACAATAATCATTGCTTATTATATTTATAAGGGAGGCGATTTGTCGGTAAACTCAAGGAAAGCGCTAAAGAAGTACTTGGTACATGCACTTTTAAATGGGATTTATGGAAGCTCTCAGGATCAAATTATCGCCTTTTTAAGGAATGCGTTGAGATCGGAGAAAAAGACGGAATCCGGAAAGGTTTATTTTGATTTAATTTCATCAACTTTTTCATTTGACAATTTGCTAAGCCTCAATTTACCTTCAAGAAAGTCTTTATATGTTACTGAAACAGAAATAGATCAATTTTTAACTTATAAAAAGGGGGCGGGATCTTTCTTCGTATTAACTTTATTATACCCTAATCTGAAATATAATGAGATTCAATTTCACCAGGACCACATTCATCCCGCAGCGCACTTTACAACGGAGATTTTAAATCAAATGCAAATTCCCGCAGAGCAGCATGCGGAATGGTATAATTTAAAAGATATGATCCCGAATTTGCAGCTCATGGAAGGCAGGCAAAATGAATCAAAAAATTCAACAGAATTTATTAAATGGTTATCACAAAAAGGTGTCGAAGAACAAAATGCTTTCTGTCTAAGTAATTACATACCAACAAACACAGAGCATACTTTTAAGAATTTCAAAGATTTTTTTGCAAAGAGGAAAACTAAGTTGAAAGAAGAATTATTGAAGGTTCTTGCTGTGAACAATTCAATTCCGGTTCCAGAAATAGAATATATTCAAGAAGAAGAGGAAGAAATGGGAACATTATCAATAGATTAAGAAATTGGATATAAATAATCTTTAGGGGCATATTTTATTGATGTTTAAATTGAACATTATAATTTTGAGAAGAGAAAGTGCACATCAGCATTACCGTAATTAATAATTTTAATCTTGAAAAAGCTCAAAGTCTTTATCAGCAGTGTCCAGAAAGAGTTTGCCGAAGAACGGCAAAACCTTTTTGTGTATTTACACGGCGATCCGCTGTTGGGCTTGTTCTTTGAGCCTTTCCTGTTCGAAAATCTGCCTGCTTCGGATCAACGGGTTGACGCAGTGTATGTAAATGAGGTTTCAGTGTGCGATATTTATATCGGTGTACTCGGAGTCGAATACGGTGGGGAGGATAAAGACGGCATCTCGCCCACGGAAAGAGAATTTGACATCGCCACCCAATTGCATAAAACCAGGCTGATCTATATCAAAGGGGCATCATCGGTGCAACGACATCCCAAAATGGCCGGACTGATCAAAAAGGTGGGCACGGACCTGGTCCGAAAACACTTCAATACCGGCGCGGAGCTGAATTCAGGCGTATATGCTTCCCTGGTAAGCTACCTCAAGGAAAAAGAGATCATCCGCACCGGGCCTTTTGATGCGGCCCTGAATGACCATGCTTCTCCTGCAGACCTTGACCCTGACAAAATCAGGGAATTTGTCCGGATTGCCAGGGCAAAAAGAGGATTTCCTCTACCAGCCGAATCATCCCCGGAAGTCATTCTCACCCACCTGAATCTGCTGGTCAACGGACAAATCAGTAACGCAGCCATTTTACTTTTTGGCAAACAGCCTCAACGGTTTTTTATCAGTTCGGAAATCAAATGCGCCCATTTCCATGGCTACGAAATTGTTAAGCCTGTCCCTGTTTACCAGGTTTATAAGGGAGATATTTTTCAACTGGTGAACCAGGCGGTGGATTTCGTGTTGTCGAAAGTCGATGTTTCGGTGGGGACACGCGAAGAGAGTGTCCAGGCGCCCGTGGAGTATGAACTTCCGCCGGCAGCCGTGGCGGAAGCTGTTGTGAACGCTGTCGCACACCGTGATTATACTAGCAATGGCAGCATTCAGGTCATGCTCTTTAAAGACCGGCTGGAAATATGGAACCCCGGGCAGCTTCCTTTCGGGCTTTCGACGGAAAAACTCAGGCATCCGCATAATTCCATCCCCGGCAATCCACTCCTGGCTGAACCGATGTACCTGGCCGGTTTTATCGAGCGGCTTGGCACGGGAACCGGCGATATGATCCGCCTATGCCGGGAAAAAGGTCTCAGGGAACCGGATTTTATCCAGGAAGAGATCTTTAAAACCGTTATTTGGCGAACACCCCGACATGCTACCGGGCAAGTTACCAAAGAACCTACTGGGGAAGTTACTGGGGAAGTTACTGGGGAAGCTACTGGGAAAGCTACTGGGGAAGCTACTGGGGAAGCTACTGGGGAAGTTACTGGGGAAGTTAGCAAAGAAATTCAGAGAGTAGTACTTATTGCTTATGGGGAGATGAAAAGATCTGAAATGCAGCAGATATTAGATCTTAAAAGTGATGATTTTTTCAGGGTGAGTTATATAATACCTTCTCTTGAATCAGGCTACATTGAAATGACATTTCCTGATAATCCTAATCATCCAAACCAGCGTTACCGGTTAACAGAAAAGGGAGAAATGCTGAAAAAACTTCTCAAAAATAAAACCTCAAAAAAATGAGTCAGGTAGGCCAGATCGAACGAATTACCCAGAACCGGATCGTTGACCTTTTCACAGATGGAAACACGTTGGGCTATGATTATCTTGGTTACTGGGAAGACCGGCTCAATAACAGCAATATCGAAGAAATTCACCTTAGGAAATACCTGGAAAATACCGGTTATTCTTCTTCCCTCATCAGCATAGCCCTCGACCGGCTCCGTTCTGCTGCCAACAACTACGAGCACAACCTTTATGAGAACAATAAGGAGGTTTATAGTTTGCTTCGCTATGGCGTGCAAGCTAAAGCAGAAATGGGTGAGAATTTTGAGACCATTCACCTGATCAACTGGCAAAATCCTGAAAGCAACCACTTCGCAATAGCGGAAGAGGTTACAATTTCCGGCAACCATGACAAAAGGCCGGATATCGTGATCTATGTGAACGGCATCGCCCTGGGGGTGCTTGAGCTAAAACGAAGCACGGTTTCTATCGGTGATGGCATCAGGCAGAATATTGTCAACCAGCAGAAGGAATTCATTCAATCATTCTATTCAACCATCCAGTTTGTATTTGCGGGAAATGATACCGAAGGGCTGCGTTATGGAACTATTGGAACACCTGAAAAATACTTTCTGAACTGGAAAGAAGATCTTGATGATACCCATGTTCTTCAACTGGATAAATACCTTTTAAGACTTTGCAACAAAAAGCGTTTTCTGGAGCTAATCCACGATTTTACATGGTTCGATGCCGGTATCAAGAAATTGCCGCGCCATCATCAATATTTCGGCACAAAAGCAGCACAAGAGAATGTCCTCAAAAAGGAAGGAGGGATCATTTGGCACACCCAGGGAAGCGGGAAGAGCTTTGTCATGATCGTTTTGTCAAAATGGATACTTGAAAATAATCCCCATGCCCGTGTTGCCATTATTACAGACCGGGAGGAACTTGATAAACAGATTAAAAGAGTATTTGATGATGCTGGGATCGAAATATACAGGACCACCAGCGGGAAAGACCTGATAAATCAGTTGGGACAGGCTAAGCCAAGACTTATTTGCTCACTGGTACATAAATTCGGCAAAAGAGGTGCGGAGAATTTCGATGATTTTATTGAGGAATTAATAAGCAGCCGATCGAATGCTGTTGGTGAATTATTCGTTTTTGTAGACGAATGCCACCGCACCCAGAGTGGTAAATTGCACCAGACAATGAAGGCCATTTTGCCTGATGCCGTATTTATCGGATTTACCGGCACTCCACTGCTCAAGCAGGATAAGCAAACCAGCCTTGAAGTCTTTGGAAGGTACATCCATACCTATAAATTCAATGAAGCAGTCGAGGACGAGGTAGTTAAAGACCTGGTATACGAAGCACGTGACATTGATCAGCGCATCTCATCACCTGAAAAAGTTGATGCATGGTTTGAATCAAAGACCAGAGGCCTGAATGATTTCCAGAAGTCAGCGCTTAAAAAGCGTTGGGGCACTATGCAAATGGTTCTAAGTTCAAGGAATCGAATGGAGAAGATCATGAACGACATCCTGCTGGATTTCAGTACAAAGCCACGATTAAACTCCGGTTACGGTAATGCAATCCTTATTGCCTCATCAATTTATGAAGCCTGTCGTTACTTTGAATTGTTCCAGAAGACGGAATTAAAAGACCGGTGTGCGATAATCACTTCCTATAGCCCGGTTACTGCAGATATCACTACTGAAGATACAGGGGCAAATACCGAAACTGAGAAGGAGTTCATTTACAAGCTATATAAAGCCACAATAGGTGACAAGTCGACGGAAAAGTATGAGGAGGATGCGAAGGGGAAATTTATCAAACAACCGGCAATCATGAAATTACTTATTGTTGTCGATAAGTTGCTGACTGGTTTTGATGCCCCGCCTTGTACGTACCTGTATATCGATAAAAGTATGCAGGACCACGGCTTGTTCCAGGCCATCTGCCGCGTGAACCGTCTTGATACTGATGATAAGGACTTTGGTTACATTATTGATTACAAGGATCTTTTCAGGAAAGTCGAAAATGCCATAGCTGTTTATACTTCGGAGTTGGACTATGACACCTTTAAAAATGAAGATTGTGATATCCTATTGCAAGACCGGCTGAAAAAAGGCAGAGAACAGCTCGAAAATGCTTTGGAAGAACTTGCTTTGTTGTGTGAGCCGGTGCAGCAACCGAAAGATACGCTGGCACACATCCGGTATTTTTGCGGCAATCCGGAAATCGAAGATGAATTAAAGTCGACTGAGGTCAAGCGGACCGCTCTTTACAAACAAACCGTTGCCTTTATTAGGGCATATGCAAACCTTGCTCCTGAAATGGAAGAAGCCGGATATTCCATTGCCGACATCGAAGAAATTAAAAAGCAAGTGGATTTTTACCTTAATCTCAGGGAAGAAATCCGGAAGGCAAGTGGAGAAAGCATTGATCTGAAGACTTACGAAGCCGACATGCGCCACCTGATCGACAACTATATCCAGGCCGATGAATCGAGGATCATTTCCCCATTTGGTGATATGCCGTTACTGGAATTGATCGTCAAATCAGGGATTGCAGAAGCCATCAACAATTTACCGAAGGGAATACAGTCCAGTAAGGATGCCGTTGCAGAAACCATCGAAAACAACGTCCGACAGAAGATTATCAGGGACCATCTTATTGATCCCGCATTTTTTGAAGAGATAAGTAAATTGCTGAATGAGATCATCAGGGAGCGGAAAGCCCATGCGATCAACTACGAAGAGTATCTGAAAAAAATTGCAGCACTGGCCGCAAAAGTCAATGAAGGAAAGAGCGATAATACCCCATCGACCATAAAAACCTCTGCGCAGAAAGCTTTGTACAATAATCTTGACCATGATGAGGATCTGGCTATTGCATGCGATGAAACAGTAAGGTATATCAAGAAAGCCGATTTTAGGGGAAACCAGCAAAAGGAAAATGAGATCAAAGCCGGACTTTACAAGCTTCTAAAAAGCGTCGACGAGGTGGAGCGAATTTTTGCAATTGTAAAACAGCAGGCCGAATATTAATGGAACAAATACAACTCGGAGATATAACCATTGATGTTGAGCAAAAAGACATTAAGAACCTGCACCTCAGTGTCTATCCGCCAACCGGCAGGGTTCGGATTGCGGCGCCTTTGCATATGGATTTAGAAACCATCAGGGTTTATGCCATTTCTAAACTTAGCTGGATTAAAAAACAACAAAATAGGATCGGTTCCCAGGAACGAGAAGCACCTCGTGATTTTGTATCGCGTGAAAGTCATTATTACCTTGGCAAACGATATCTGTTGAAAATTTTAGAACAGGATGCCCCACCAAAAGTTATACAGACGCATAGCACTTTGGAATTTCATCTAAGACCAGGAACAGATTTAAGCAAACGACAGGAAATCCTCGAAAACTGGTACCGGGTGCGTTTAAAGGAAATAGTTCCTTCATATATATCGAATTGGGAAACTGTTTTGAAGGTCAGGGTTAACGAATTTGCCATTAAGAAAATGAAAACCAAGTGGGGATCCTGCAACACCCAAGCAAAAAGGATTTGGCTCAACTTAGAGCTTGCCAAAAAGCCGCCCCAATGCCTTGAGTACATCATTGTCCATGAAATGTTGCATCTCCTTGAGCATAGGCATAATGCCCGGTTCATTTCCTTAATGGATAACTATCTACCCAATTGGAGGCACCTTAAAACAGAACTCAATCGAATGCCGGTTGGGCATGCGGAGTGGAAGTATTGAAAAATCACTTTTTTATCATTATTAGATCTCCATTTTCCCCGTCCACCCGATAAAATATTTTAATAGGGATTTCTATTTTTTCAATAAATTTTTTCCCCATCTCAATAATACATAAGCGCCCGCCGATATTTTCCTCAAGCATTTCCTGTTTTTTGGTTAGTTCTTTAATAGTATTTTTTGCTTGCTTTCTGTGTATATACGCCTGCTCGTATATAACTTGAGCTTGTTCAAGAATTATGCTATAGTATTCAGCAATTACTTCATCAGCGTATCGTGATTTAAAAAATTCTTGATCATGCCAATTTCTAATCTGATCCATGATCTCATTAATCCTATTTGAGCGATTTTCAATATTGTCAAGCATTCTGGCATTTAAAATAAGTTCGACGAAATAAGTCAGATGTACAAGTTCATCGGTTGTTATTGCCATTTTTAAATTAAAATCAAATTCGTAATCATCTATTTTAAAAAGTAATTCCTTCAATCTTTTTGATGTTCTCCATTTTGTTATTTCGAATTTTTCTTTGAAATCCCTTTCTGCTAGCTGGTAAATAAATTCTTCATGTAAAATGCTTAAATCGTTGGTAATTAACTTAAGTATGACCATGTCCTCCACATTTGGGTACTGAATTTCAAACAAAGCCTTTAATTGTTTTACAGAATTATTAATCCTAGCGATTTCCTGAACTTTAGAATGTTTAAGTAGTTTCTCCAATTTCTTATCAATACTATGAAACTGTTTTGAGATATCTTTCAGGTAATGTTGTGCAGTCAATATTGATAAAACCTGATAAATAATAATCGGCCCAAATACTGATAGGGAAGCGGTCTTAAAACCCGCATGTCCTATAATACCATTTTGACCATGAATCATAGTCGATAAGTTGCCGCTATTGGAAAACCTGGCTAATTCTCTAGGATTAACTGTTGCAGTATATAAACCATTTAAATTAAATGCCTTCACTGGTCCAGTTTCCATGAGGGTTCCAATGGGACTAAAAGCCCATAAACTATTAACTATACTATCTTTATTTAGTGAACCCGAGGGAATTGAATAACAATCCTCAGCTTTGAAATCAAGTTCCCTCCTTAATACCCTTTTTAGTTCCAACTCATTCTTTCCAGCATCTTGGATTTGCATTTTCATTATTTGCCCAGGATTATTAGTATTTTTTTGATTCTTAAACTTATTATCACTACTCAAGCTTTTAATCAACTGACGTAAATAAAATACCATGAAGGCTAGTATTACTATGGTCAGTAGTAGTAATATACTATTAGAGGTTGTACTGGCAAAAAACTCAGCTATTTTCATGATTTATGCGTGAACTTAAATTGTCGGGATTTATATAGGTATCTTCAAAAAGTCATAGACTGCAGCCCAATCCGGAAACTCGTTTGAGCCGAAATGGATCCATTTGCCCCGAAAATCCGAAGCGCCATTGTTAGGGTTATCATCAATCAAAAAACTGCCACAATTCAGGTCTTTACGGTGCGAAATAACTAATCGCTTATGAACGGACTCACCAAGATGGAATTTAAGCCATTCCCTTTTGTCACTTGGTGCAGTTGGATTCTTCCAAGGGGCTGTGGTCAGGACAAAGCATTCGTAATTTTTACTTATGCGCTTGAAGGCTTCAATCCCTTCAGGGATGGGTTTCATTAAACTAAAAATTCCAGGCACTTCATCCGGGCACTCTTCATATTCCTTTTTGACTTTTTCACTCAATTGATCAACACCTGATTGAAAATCTACTAAAATCCCATCCATATCAAAATATACAATTGGCTTTTCACGCGATGATTCGACACTTTGCGCATGCATTTGAAATATTTTCCTTCTTAATTCTATGGGTTCCAACACCTCCACCTCACTATGCAAGCCTAAGATCAGGATCTCCAATTCAGGTGATGGGTGGACATTAAGTGATATAATAGTATGGTCTTTTGTTTGATCTTCAACTTTCTGGCTTTCATGCCAGGGCTGGGTCAGAATATAATTAGCCTGATGTTTTGTAAACTTCAGCCTTATCTTTTCCGGTTCAGTTCCTTCAAAACGTGTGACACCGATGATATTCCGGAAATAGTCCTTTGGCGGGATCTCCGGTTTCCGAAACGCTTTTGAACTGTCATGCTCAACGTCTTTTACACGGTCCAGTCCATAAATGCGCAATCCATTCCAGTATTCATTATAACCGAAAATATACCAACGGTTGCGGTATTCCTTCAGTAAGTAAGGATGAAAAGTGTGTGTATAGGGCCGGGACTTTTCGAATGCCTGATATGTTAACCTGACCACTTTATTGTTGAGGATAGCGTCCAGCAAAGGGTCCAGAAATTCAATGCCCGGCATTTCTGATACTTTCTCGAAATCGACATAATCAGCAAGATCATGCGTTTTAACTGCCCGCTGGAATTTAAGATGCTCAGCTATTTTCTGAACAGCTCCCCCGACTTTTTCCAGGATCCTCACTTTGCGAAACTGTTCCAGGATCATGCTAGCATAGATCAGCGACTGTACCTCTTCTTCCTTCAGGGTAAAGCGGTCAATGGAAAAATCTTTCTGGTTATAGTGATACCGGCCATCACCGCGATCATAGACAATGGGTGCTTCCCATCCCAGACCGGGATCGGTGCGCATGTCTTCAATATCGGTTTTGATAGTGCGTTCTGACACGTACTTACCCAGGGTATTTGCACAGGCCCGGCGGAGTTCCTGCAACGTGGCGCCCTTTTGGTGTACCAGGATACTGTTGATGATACGATAACGGGTATAGGCTTCTTTGGTTTGGGTCATGAGAAAAATGTATTGGCGATTGCTAAGGTAGAGAAAATTGATCCAGGCTAAAGTATATAGGATATGGGTTTTTTATTAACAGGGAAGATAGAGTTCACTGTGAGGGGTGCAGATTTGCTCCAAAAAATATAGACTATGGAAAACAAAACTTCAAATGTAGCAAAAAATCTTCTCCAGAGTATTGAAGCTGTTGGAGTTTTAGCAGCCCATTACAAAGGGGATCCGGATAAGCTCTGCCAGTTCAACTCTGACATCCATGATGTGGCAGAGTTCCTGGGAATAAAGCCGTTACAAGCTGTGATATTCTCAGTGATCTTTATCCTGAACTTTAAAAACAGGAGTGTTGACATTACCGACCTGGCCGATTATATGGAAACTTCCAACCTTAAAGTTCTGCCCTTGCTTACTGAAATTGAAGGACTTGAACGGAAACGGCTAATCTGTCGTTATAACGGAAGTTCAAGAATGAGTTCCCTCAGACGGATGGGAATTTATGAGATCGGTTATTTTATTACGAGAAATATCCTGGAAGGTATCCTTAAGAATGATAAATCATACCTTTCACGAAAGGAGAATTATTCCATGGTGTCATTACTCGAGGAAGTTGCTACCCTGGTAGAGGACCGTGATGATGGAAATGTCACAACGGATGAAGTGGTTACCGAAACAAATTTAATGCTGCAGAATAACAGTGAACTGGATTTTGTCAGGAAAATACTAAGCTACCGGTTGCAGATGGAAAACCTTTTACTGCTGCTTTACGTCTGCCGAGAGACGATAAATGGTTCCGAAGGTAGTGACCTGGTCCGCACCTGTGAAAAAATTTATGAAGATGTAGATACTCGATTCACTATGCGCCAGACTTTGGTCATAGGACATAATGAACTGATAAACCACGACCTGATAAAACTCCGTGAAGGGTATTTTAAAACCGACCGTGAAATATTGCTGACCGACAAAGCCCTTAATGAACTCTTCGGAAAAGACAAAGAGTTGTTTGTAAAGAATGACAGATCAAAGAAAGAGTTGATCCAGAGTAAGAACCTGAAGGAAACCCGGTTATTTTTCAATAAAGAGGAACAGGAACAACTGACCTTCGTTACCCGGCTCCTTCAACAGACCAACTTTCAAAAGACCATCCTCCGCCTCGAAAAAAATAACATGCACAGCGGGGTTGCCATTCTCTTTCATGGTGATCCGGGAACAGGTAAAACGGCATCTGTGTATGATATCGCAATGAAAACCGGCCGGGATATATTTATGGTCGATATCAGCAATACAAAAAGTATGTGGTTCGGCGAATCTGAAAAGATCATTAAAGAACTTTTTGACCGCTACCGGCGGATCGTGGAAAATTCAAAGAAAGCCCCTATCCTGCTTTTCAATGAATGTGATGCCGTTTTTTCTTCCCGAAAAAATGCTACCCGTTCAGCTGTCGACCAGACAGAAAATGCCATACAGAATATTATTCTCCAGGAGATTGAAAACCTGAAAGGTATTATGATCGCCACTACAAACCTGACCCAAAACCTGGACCGGGCTTTTGAGCGAAGGTTCCTTTTCAAAATAGCTTTCCAGAAACCAGGTCCGGAAGTATTACAGAAGATCTGGATGGACAAGATACATGTGATGAAAGCCGGGGAAGCCCGAAAATTGTCTGAAAAGTTTGAATTGTCTGGCGGAAATATAGAAAATGTCGCCAGAAAAGTTCAAATGCATCAGATCATCAATGGTGAATATCCGGGTTTCGAAAAGTTACTGGCATTTTGCAATGAAGAACAACTGGTAAGGAATGGATTGAGGAATATTGGCTTTAAGATTGCAAAGGAAAATTAGCTTTAAAAAGATGGATGACAAAGTTCATAATAGTCGCTATAACTCGCTGAAAAAGAACAATACAGCAGTCTTCTTTTTGTCCACATCTTTGGCTGTTCCGATCTTGATACCGTTTTTATCGCGGACGTCTCCGTCATCCTCTATGTTGCCCATTTTGATACCACTCTTATCTCGCACCGTGCCGTCATCTTCAACGCTTCCGACCTTAATACCGTTTTTATCACGAATAACGCCATGCTCGTCGACCTTTCCCGTTTTGATCCCGTTCTTATCGCGAATAACGTTGTCTTTATCAAAACTGCCAGTTTTTATACCGTTTTTGTCTCTTATATTATTATGTTCATCAACGGATCCGGTTTTAATCCCATTTTTATCACGGAGATCCTGGGCCTCAATAAATATAGTTGAGGTGATCAGGAGGCTAGTAATGAATATTTTTAATAATAACATGCTCATGGATATATTGATATTTCATACAATGTCAACAAAAATCATGCAATTGAACATGAAAAATCATTTCTCTCTTATAATTAATACGATAAAACATGGATATATTTTCGTACGCCTACATTGAATATAAAGCAATCCGGTTTCTTGAAGTCGGATATAAGATTTATAGCAAAGAGGATGCATTTCACCAGCCTGGTGAGGAGTTGACCCCAGAGACGGACGCAATGTTGACCTCCGGTTGTGAACAAATTAGAGACCAGAAAGGCCTGACCATGGAGCAGCCTATCGAAAAGCTCAGTATTGGAGAGTTTTACCAGCTAATGAGGATGTTCCATTTCAAGCCAATTCGACAGGAGATCAGTCTGATTGGTAGAGATTTTATCATTGATAGGATCATCTTTGAGCATCTAATTACAGGTGAAAAACAGCGGATAGAGTTGTTTAACAAGGTAGATAAACAGTGGTAACCTTTCAAGATATCCTAATTTATTCTAATTTTGGAAGTATTCAGCCGGGTCAGTCAACCTAATAAAATGATTATGAGCTATCTAACCAAGTCGAGATTTAAGATTGCGCTCGAATGCGAGACCAAACTTTACTACAATGATGATCCTCTATATGCTAATCAAAAGATAGATGATCCTTTTCTGGAATCTTTGGCTGAAGGAGGCTACCAGGTTGGCGAATTGGCAAAGCTTTATTTCCCTGGCGGTTTTCAGGTTGATACAAGAAATCATCAGGAAGCTCTTAGTCAGACAAATTCACTATTAAAGAATGAAAATGTCATAATATATGAAGCTGCATTTAATTTTAAGAACCTCTTCATCAGGGCCGATATTCTGATCAAAGAAGGCGATAGCATTCAATTGATAGAAGTCAAGGCAAAATCCTTTGATGGTCATGATTACCGGGATTTTTTGAATAAGTCGGGGAAAGTTGTGACCGGATGGCGTCCGTATATTTTCGATGTGGCTTTTCAGAAATATGTCTTATCAATGGCTAAGCCCGGCTTTCAGATAAATGCATACCTGATGCTTGCCGATAAAAATTCAAAAGCGAGTGTGGATGGGTTAAATCAATGTTTTCCAATCGTGAACAAGAATGGTGACAAGAAAGTGATTATTAAGGAAAACCTGTCAAAAGCAGATCTGGGCAAGGAGATTCTTACTAAAATCAATGTTGATCCTATCATCGACAACATCCTGGATGGGAGTGATTTCGTTGAGAAAGATGAAATGTCGTTTGAGGAATGGTTGGATTTTTTATCGGCCAGATTGAAGAACAAGGAACGAATCTGGACCGATATAGGGAAAAAATGCAAAGCCTGCGAGTTCAAATGCACTGAAACTGATAATACAAATAACTTAAAGAGTGGCTACGAGGAATGCTGGACGAGACGGGCCGGATTCAGCAAGGAGGATTTCAAAAAGCCGCTTGTTCTTGATGTATGGGATTTCAGGCAGAAAGACCGGCTTATATCTGAAGGTAGGTATTTTATGGCAGATATAACCCCTGATGATATCAGTAATGAGGCTAATACTGGGGAAGCATTAAGCAAGGATGAAAGGAAGTGGTTGCAAATAGAAAAAGCTGTCAACGATGACAAAACGCCTTACCTGGATATAAAAGGATTAGCTGAAGAAATGAAAGGGTGGAATTACCCGCTGCATTTCATAGATTTTGAGACGACTGCCCTTGCTATTCCGTTTAACAAAGGTTTACGGCCATATGAAGGAGTGGCTTTTCAATTTTCTCACCACCAGGTAGAGCATGATGGTAGCATAAAGCATAAAGGGCAGTACCTGAATCTTGAAAGGGGGAAGTTCCCAAGTTTTAATTTTATCCGTGCCTTAAAGGCAGAGCTGGAGCATGATGAAGGAACCATTTTCAGATACCATAACCATGAAAATACTTATTTGAACATCATTTATAATCAACTTAAAAGTGCTGACAAAAAAGAAGTCGCTGATAAAGATGAATTGATCAGGTTTATCAAAGACATAACTCATTCCGGAGGAAAAACTGAGGATTCCTGGATAGGAAAGCGTGACATGGTCGATCTGTATCAGCTTGTTATTAAATATTTCTATAATCTGAAAATGGGAGGCTCCAATTCAATAAAAGTCGTCCTCCCGGCTTCATTAAATGCAAGCGAGTACCTTCAGCAAAAATATAAACAGCCTATCTATGGGAACCATGATTTAATTCCAAGTCTGAACTTTGAAAAAATGGCTTGGATCCAGCGCGATAAGGAGGGTCATATTATCAATCCTTACAACCTTCTACCGCCCCTGGAAAAAAAATACGATGATGAAGAATTGTCCTCTTTGTTCTCTGACCTCGAAATCAAAGAAGGAGGAGCGGCAATGATGGCCTATGCCAGGATGCAGTTCACAGAAATGAATGAGGAAGAGACTAAAAGGATACAGCAAGCTCTTTTGCGCTATTGCGAGCTGGATACATTTGCCATGGTGCTGATATGGGAGTACTGGGCGAATGAGGTGGGATAAAGAAGGCTCTAAACCATTACCTTTATTCTTAAATGTGCCCTAACTGATCTTATAAAGATAAAATGACAGAAGAATTAAAACAAATATTGATTAAATGTGAAGAAGACCTGGTAGAAAGCCTTAAAAAGAATAAATCCATAATAAGCTGAATATTCCGACGAAAGTGTACCAGTGATTCCTGAGCAAAGTGTACCACCTTTTTCACGATGGATTGCGGGTTTAAAATTAAATATTTTTCTGCGATTTAGATTTTCTTAGTGATTCTCCT